>Ga0265342_10000014_pt1 | contig 200596 bp, 163 predicted proteins | sample 4CB327metaG_FD_203125 | JGI IMG/M metagenome (GOLD analysis project Ga0265342, IMG submission 203125) | Rhizosphere microbial communities from Carex aquatilis grown in University of Washington, Seatle, WA, United States - 4-CB3-27 metaG | ecosystem: Host-associated > Plants > Roots >...
TCTATAACGAATACGTCAATGCTTTCAAAACCGGCGCCTACAACATTATAAAAAAAGAATTCGTAGGGGCGAATAATCATTCGCCCGTACAAAAAATCATCCGTCGGCAATATTTTTCTGGCGGCATCGGTAGCCAGATCGCTACTGAGCCGCAAGAGGCTGTCCAACATGCAACTTCGGTGACAGAGAGTCAAGCCGATACGCTAGCGCAAAAAGCGGGTGGAGCTGAGGTCCGGGTGGAACTTGGGCTACAGACTGCTGATGGGTTGGTTATGCCGGCACCAACGAAAAGTGTCGGAGAAACACCTGATTTGGCTAATGCTGCATCTTATAGCAAAATGGAGAATTTGGCTGGGTTAAGGAATGCGGTTCTAAGGTTGACCAGGAAACCGAGCATGGAGTTTGCCGAGGTGATTTTAGCGGCATTACGCGATCATCCGGAATTTGATTTAGGCGAAGATCTTGTTGTTATTTTGCGAGATCTAGGCGCCCATCAAAGCGATAGGGGGCTTGGAAGACGTATCAAGCAGGCGGCTAATGCGGCTGAGCGTAATCGCGGCGGTAGCAGTGTGATCCGTACCGCTGAAAAGATGTGGCAGGGTATTAAAATCGATCCCGAGCATATTAAGGATGCTGATTGTCAAAGAGCCAGTATTAAAGATCCGGTTGCTTTCAGGGAAAATCTTTCCCGGGCGAAGCAATTATTCGGGCGTTTGCCGGCAGTGATTATCGAAGCCATTCTGGCCGGTCATTATGATCAAGCCGGTTATATCAGTACTCATGCGGTTAAGCGTGAGCGCAAAGAACATCCTGATGATAGGTCAGCTTGGCGTTTCGGTAGTGAAGATTTTATCGGTAGTGACGGTGCCGGCAACAGCGATCACAGCATTAGCCAACGCCAAATGAAGATGCGGCCTATAGTTGAATTGGCTGATGCGTTATATAGCGGAAGGAAAACATTAACGGGTATAGCTGACAAGATTGAACACAGCCAGGATGTTCGCAACGCTATTATCGCTATCGGGCAATGGGCCGGGATGGTGGGGCTGATGGGGGTGGATAACGGGTCGTTGGCTGCGGGCAGCGGCAGCAGGATGATCGGCGAAGATACGGATACGGAAAGCGGAAGAGAAGCAGCTGAGCAATTGACCGGAGAGGTCTATCGCCAGGGGTTGCAGAGGTATATTGAAAGCGCTTTGACTGAACGCAGAAGTGCCAGGCACTATGGTAACCCCGACCAATCTGAAATGGAAACGATTCGTAAGCGTGCTGATGAGCGGTATCGTTCGATGATTTATTCGGCGTATGGTATGGCTGCGCCGATTAGCGTGATGGGTCGGCAGCGCATTAAGCCGGATGACGATATGTCCGCTGCTGGCCAGCTGCTGCGTAGTGCGGTTGAAAGGTTGAATCAGATCGATTATGGAGAAGGATGGAGAGATGGTTCGATAGAAGCTCAGATGCAACTTGAAAAAATAATGCATGAGCATCCTGATTTAATGATGGAGGCTTTTGATTATGCTTTGGCTTTGGAGGGTAATACCTACAAGATAAATAAAGTGCGGCGTATATTGTTTAGTGTAGTTTCGGGCGTTATGGCCAAACACTGTACCGTGCTCGATACCCAGCGGCTGGATAACCTTATCATCACAGCTTCCAGGATCGTGGCCGGTAAGCCTTATGTGAGGCAAGGGCGCAGCAGCTACGAGGATGATAAAGAAAGAGAATGGGAAGCTGTTGGGCAATTAAGAGCTTCTTTATTGTGGATCGTACGGGAATCTTTACGTAATTATCATCCGTTGCAACTGTCAAATGATCAATTGGATGTTTTATTAGGGGTATATAACGATATTTTTGTCGGTGAGTTTAATGACGGCAGCGGGCGTCTTTCGTTGCAGTCTATATTTAAATATGCGGTAGCGAATAGCCCTGCCCAGTTATCTCATCTGATTGACCGGCTGGCTAATGGTATTGACGGTAAACGATTATCGGATAAGGCGTGCATGGATGTGTTTAGGTCTATCTATGAGCCTTTAGAGAAAGATGGAAGAAGAACATTGACCAGCGAACAGCTTCGCGCTTTAACCGTTATTTTTACCCAACACCCGGTTGGTGACGGGATAAATCCTTCGGATGTGAAATATTTTCATGGATATTTATGGAATATATTTTTGTTTGCCTTGCGTAATGATCCGGCGCAAAAACCGTTTGTTCTTGGCGAGATGAAAAAAATATTGGGATCGATCGTGCCGGAAGCACAGGAAAGCGCGCATGGCTTGATGATGTTGTGCCAGAAAGTAAGTGATCCGGCATTGGCGAGAGATGTGCGTAGTGCCTGGCAGTTAGCCGATATGGCTAATATCAGCGAGGCAGATCTTGCGGCAGCTGGAGCGCCGGATGCAGCTCGGATGAAGAAAGATCTACTTTTAGCGAAAGAGGTCTTTGCCGGGGGTTTACCGGCTGATCTTGTTCAAGCTATCATTGAAGGGCATCACTTGGGTTTGTTAAGCGGGGCAAAACTTTCGCAAGCGGCTATTGAGCGCGAAGGAAAAAAACCGATCCAAGATCGTCGTCATTCACAAGACGATTTTGCGGGCACGGATGAACAGCGGGCGGCTAAGTTATTTCCCGTGGCCAGGGTAAGCAGGAATATATCTTTGTCTGTTTTGGCAGATAGCAAATTTAAAGATAAAAAATTTGATGATATCAGAAATGCTATCATTGCCATCGGCTACTGGGCGGGGATGGTGGGGTTGATGGGGACGGATGACGATATTCCGATTACCGTTCTTGATGAGCAAATGATTATTCCTAATGGCCTTTCAGATGATCAAATCTTGGCGTTGCTGAGAAGACGCCTAGATGAAGATAGTGGTCCTTCTTTTGCGGCTAAATCGATTTTTGTCGTGGTTTCATATCTTATGGTAAACGGAAATTTTAGGCTTGCTAAGATTGCGTTGGAATATCTTCGCGAGGGCGAGGGTAGAATGGATGCTATGGTGAAAGATTATTCTGGTAAGCCTTTTGCCGCGCGTAAGTTATACGACGTAGTATTGCCGGTGATCGAGGGAGGTTTAAGGCGTTTAGTCGCGTCGGCCTTGCCTAAATCTGGTATGGAAAGCGCGGCAACCAGAGGCGGTAATATTGTGACCGCTAAAACCGTGGCAAAAGCTATTGATTCTGCGGCGTCTGCAGGTACTTATATCGACCTAGAGCTTCCTTCTGGCGAAATTCTTAATCGTTTAAAATCTTATCTTGAAGAAAGGCATACTCCCGCGCAAGAGGCCCAAGCAATTTTTGCTGTTGCGGCGCGTTTTTTGGAATTAAAAGAATATGCATTTGTGCGCTTAGTCTTAGGCTATATTGAGGATAATGGCAGAAAAGATGCTATAGTACGGCGTCAAGGCCAGCCATCGATGACGGCCGCTAAAGCGGCTAAAATGATGTCGGTTGTTTTGGAAGAAAGATTACGGGCCGATCTCGATGAAGCAGTAGAAATTGAGTTTCTTGCCGCAGATGCTTGGAGTTATATTACCGACCAATATATTGATAAGCAAATCAGCGACAATGATATTCGTGCCGCCGGTGTCAGGGATATTGCTGAATTCAGGCAAAGTTTAAAGTTGGCGTTGCAAATTTTTTCTGACGGAACTTTACCGCCGGAGATCATTGCCGCTATTCTGGACGGGCACAATTGTCCCGGTACCGGTAAAATAAGCAAGCAGGCGCAAGCACGGGAAGCTACCAAGTATCCGAATGATCCGCATGAGTGGCGCTTTAATGTTGATGATTTAGATCCTGTGTTGTCGGATGATGACAACAGGCTAAGTGGCGCAGGGAAAGAGGCTGTGATCTTTGGAAAACGCCAAGGACAACGCCTGGCAAAATTCATTGCTTACAGTAATGTTGTAAGAGATAGTGATTTCCTAGGTAAATTAATCGTAAAAAGCGGGCTTACTCCGCATCAGGTCAGGTCAGCTATATTAGCCATCGGTCAATGGGCCGGGATGGTGGGGTTGATGGGGACGAAGGAGCCCTTTACTTTTTCTGCCTTACCGGATTTTGTGGCAGCCGCCCAATTGGCAGTTGGTGCAGGGGCGATAAGAAATTCTATTGTTAAGACAGCTGAAGATGTGGCCACTGTAAAGCGTATTATAGCCACCGTGCGTGGTCGCGGCCATACCGCGGGCGTTGATGAGATAAAGGCAATGCAAGATAGCCCATTAAAACATTTCCTAATACTTATGAGCGTGGCTAGCGGTAATCAAGCTTCACAAGAAGCGAAACAGGCTGATTTCTTGGCGGCATTAGGTAAACTTATCCTGGAAAACCAAACCGTTACGAGCGGTCAGCCGGTAAAACCAACAACCGGTGGGCTTGATTTTACCAGTGTTGATAATATTCAGATCACTATGCCCAACGGCGGAACGAAGCTGTCAGGGAAGAAAGCTGTGGATTATTTAATCAACGGTAAAGTCACCGGTGCGAAGCTAGTCACAACTGCAATAAGATTCTAAAAATCAGTAAAAACAGCATACATTTTTTTTAGACTTTTTTTAAAAATAGCCTTGCATTCATTAGTGAAAAATGGTATAAACTAACTACCAAATCTTACTAAGGAGTAGAAGTTTCGTTCAAAACAACCAAATTTCGTTACATTTTCTTTAATTTCATCATTTTTAACTAAATTTAGGGTTTTTGGGGAGTAATTTTAGGATTTATGAGAAAAATATTATTGCTTTTAATTGCATTTGCCATTGTTTTTTGCGATTCTACATTCCTTGAGGGTTCACCTTTAAAGGAAGGCGGTGCTTTTCATGGCATGGCTTCGTGGTATTCGCGCAATGACCGGGGTGTTCGCCGCCATACCGCCAATATGGAGCGCTTTAACGACGAAGAACTTACCTGCGCGATGTGGGGGTTTAAGTTCGGTACTATTGTGGAAGTTACCAATATGGATAATGGCCGTTCGGTTTTGGTGCGCGTTAATGACCGCGGCCCGGCGCGCCGCTTTGCCCGCCGCGGACGAGTAATCGATCTTACTAAAGCTGCCTTTGCCCGCATTGCCAGCCATCGTGATGGCTTGGTGCGTGTCAGCGTTGCCGTTAAATCCATGATCTAGGTCCTTTCTCCGGAAAATTTTCTCTTCGCGCATTGCCAACAAATATTATTCTGTTATAATTAAAATCACATATATGATTTGCAAGCGTTTGTTGCTTAAATGTGGGGGGGCATTTCTAGCAAGCCTGATGGTGCTGTTTTTAACGCCAGTGGCTTTTTGTGCGCCTCTTTTATCTGCTTCCGATACTGCATTAAAAGTTGAACCTACCAATGTGAATTATTATCTTAATACGCTGGTCGGCGAAGATGAGTATTATGCGGATAATTTTTATGACGATTATATTATTACTTTAGGTGGTAAGAATATTCTCCATTTTACGCGTGACAGCAATACGCGTGAATTGATCGATCTATATTTTTATGTAGAAGACCCGGCAGATTTAAAGATCGTCCATGATTATCTGGCTGGGCATAGCGGTGAAATCGATAAGATCTCCCCCCGGATCATTCCGGGATTCCATGACTACGAAGCGCTTAAGCCGTCGTATGTGGAAAATAATATTTACGATAAAGTTAGCAAGATCATCAGTAATGTAGCCCAGATCGATATTGCTCCGGTATTAACTGAGCACTCCCGTCAAAAGCTGGATAACGCGATGTATCATTATTTACGCTCTAATGGAATAAAAAACCTCAAAGAGTTACCGAGGCGGACAAAACTTTTCGATACTATGGTTGATAAGTTTTATATGCTGAGCACGACTTGCTTCTATCGTGCTTGGGAGGCGATCGATACCTCTCGTGAGTTTGTCTTGGCTCAGGCAAAACGCGCTAAAGAAGAGAATCGCCCATTTAAATTGAATGTTTACGCTTGTTCTACCGGTGAAGAGGTGATGACTTATGCGGTTGAGCTCTTAGAGGACGGTATAACTGATTTCACTATTCTTGCTTCGGATATCAATGATTCCAGCCTGAAGTTCGCTCAAAGTATGCGCTATTCGCGCCGCTCATTTGACCAGCTTTCGCTCTGGATGCAGGAGCGGCTGCAAAAATACTTTCGGCTCAACGTAAAATTAAATATCTGGGAGCTTAAGGACCCGGATTTTTTTAAAGCGCGGATTCAATTTCGTAATCTTGACATTTTAAAACCGTTGCCGAATGATCTGCCTGAAAAGTTTGCTCCGCCTTACGATGTCGTCTCGATTTTGAATGTTTTGATGTACCTGGATACTCCGGCGATCGAAGCGCAGAAAAATTATTGGAAAAATATTACGAACCCGACCGGCGGTGTATTGGTGCTGCACGATAAGATGTACTCGATATTGCGCCGTAAATTGGGCGATCGCTGGGGTTACGATAATTTCTATATTATTAATGATTGGGTCAATGTGCGTGACGCAGCGCTTTCTACCGACGCTCGGATCAAGCTTTATGAAAAAAATTTCAACAATGATGATATAAGTCTGATACGCCTTAATAATGCCTATTTGTACAGTGGCCATCAAGATAAGGCGCTTAAGCTCTGCGAAGATTATCTCAAGGCCAAGCCATATTCGTTTGTCGCATTGCATTTAGCTTTTGAGCACTATGTTTCTTTGAAAAACGTAGAGAAGTCGAAAGCGGCGGTTGAAATGTTGGCGAGGATATATATATTTCCCGAACGTATATTAGACAGCTTGTCTGCCCTGCAGGCAGAGAAAAAGGACCAGGATTTTTTACGCTCTATCAAAAAAGAATACCAGCATTTTGTCGATGATTATAAGGCTAACCCGCGCGCATACGATAATCCTATGGAGCTTACTTCCCTTGAATCGGCCAGATGGGATGCTTTGCGCTTGACGCTTAAGGCTCAGGCGTATACGCTTTTGGAGCGCTACTACATAAAAGACCAGGATATTCCATCTGCGGTTGAGATGTCAAAGAAGTGCCTGCAGGTTGTAAACAGTATCCTGGAAAAGGATAAGAAGTTTTATATTGCCTTGCGTTTTACCGATGATGCTTTGCGGGATTTAGCTTATTATTACGAAACCAAGGGTGAATTGTCTAAGTTATACGATCTGACACACGATTTTTCTCTCTTTTTTGATGCGCAAGTCAATAGCGAGGATTATGTGTTTACATTGGACGGTGCCGGGGCGGCGAATCTTTACCGTTGTTTTGCGATGGATAAGCTGGGTAATTATAGCGGAGATTTTTTAGATTTGTTGGATAAGGCGGAAAATTATTTTCGCCGGATCATCCCTTATGAAGAAAATTTAGGTTTTTCGAATCTGCGCAATCTCTATCAGGAGATCGGCCATTGCTATATGCTGCGCGGTAAATATCAGATGCACGCCGGCAGCAAAGAAAAGGCTGCGCGCGAGTGGGCTCAGGCATTTGGCTGGTTTGAAAAGAGTATTACCATGGATCCGGTTTATGGCCGGGATGTTTTAAAATTACGCAATGAATTATTGGAGATAGCCAGGCATTACGACATTGATACTACACCCGCGGAGGTAAAATAATGGCAGGCATCAACAAGGTTGGTTTTAAGCGCGATTTAAATTGGTGGGATTGTGCCGGGATCATCCTTGGGATTATTCTCGGTACCGGTATTTTTAGTATTTTCCCTACCTTGATCGCTCAACATAATACATCGACTTTCATGATTATTTTGGCTTGGGCCTTTGGTGGGCTTTTCGCTTGGTTCGGGGCGATGTGTTATGCCGAGCTTTCTTCGCTTTTACCTTGGGCTGGTGGTGACTACACTTATCTTAGTAAAGCTTATTCTGCCAATGGTGAAGGGCTTGTTTCTTTTTTGTTTGCTTGGGCTCAGGTCTTGGTTATTCGCCCTAGCTCGATCGCCTTGATGGCTCTTATTTTGGCGAGTGAGTTGAACAAGATTTTTATTAGTATTAACCCTACGATGGAGCTAAACCTTTTAATGGTTGCCTTGGTAGCTGTAGCCTTTTTTACATTGGTAAACATGATTGGTATCACTATCGGAAAACGTTTTCAAAATACCATGACTATTCTCAAGATAGCCATTTTGGTGTTTATGATAGTTTACGGGTTGATAAAGGCCCCTGTTCATGTGGGGTCAGCCGCTGCGCATGTTTTAAACTTTGCGCCTTTACTTTTTCCACCAGATAAAGGTATTTGGGGCATTATTGCCGGGTTTTGGCACGCCATGGTGCTTACTATGTGGGTTTATGGTGGTTGGAGCGAAGCAGTTTATGTGGCCGAGGAGGCTAAAGATCCATACCATAGTATTCCTAAGGCTTTGTTCTTTGGTATTTTTTGGGTTGCGATAATTTACGTTGGTATCAATATTGTTTATTTGCGCTATTTTACTCCGCAAGGGTTGGCCACTTCCTATAATCCGGCATCTGACCTTATGGCGGTATGGTTTGGTGCGAAGGGAAGTATTGTAATGTCGTTGATCATTGTTATTTCTGCCGCCGGCGCGATCCATGGCCTTACTTTGACCGGCGGCCGGATGAGTTATGCGGTTGCCGATGATTTTAAGGGCTTGAAGCTTTTCGCCTTGCTTCACCCTACACGGCGTACGCCTAGCATGGCATTGATGGTCAATTTTATTATTTGCGGGATTTTACTGCTCGTAATTCGTGGGCAGGTCAGTTCCGCAGAGAATCTTGCTTATTATACTGCCGGTGTATATTGGTATTTTTTTGCTTTGGTCGTGATCAGCCTATTTATTCTACGTAACCAAGTATCTGTGGACGAGATTCCATTCCGTGTGCCATTTTATCCATTTTTGCCGATTCTTTTTCTCCTAATTACTGGAGGCCTTATCGCGGCAGCAATTCAGTATAAACCGGTTGAGACCTTAGCCGGCATCGCCATTCTTAATTTGGGTATACCGCTTTACTATTTACTCTCGATCAGTAAAGTGCATAATCCAAATATTAACCGCAATAAGTAATAAAAAAATTTTAGTGAGCTTTGATCCAGGCGAGAGCTTCGTCGGTAAAGCGGTCTGTCGCGATCATTTTATTTCCATGGCCGGTGCCGTCAAACTCGATTTTATCTTTTGGGCCACGGAAAATTTTGTATATCTTCATTCCGGAGATGTAGATATTGTTGTCGTTGGGGCGGGGGTCAGTTTTATCGACAACAAATAAAAATGGTGTAGCTGTACAATATTCAATCGTGGTCTCGATGGAAACGCCAAAGTAATTTTCGGACGGTGAAACAAGGATTACCCCTTTTAAGTGAGGAAGGCGGCGGTTGCCGTTTATTTCCGAACAGAGCTTGGTGGCGATAATGGCGCCAATGCTTACGCCGCCGGCATAGATTTTTGTCTTGTCGACAAAATCTTTCTGTAAGATGTAATCGTAGGCGGCGCGGGCATCGTAAAGCATGCGGGACAAATGGTGGTAAGTGGCCAGGTGCCAATATCTTTTATTTTCGCTTACACCGTGGTTGCGTAGGTCAATAGCGATGACTACATAACCGGCTTGTTGCAGGGCTGGAATAAATGGTGTCCAGTCGCTGCGGTCGCGCAGCCAACTGTGTATCAGGATGACCGCCGGATATTTCTTATCGCTTGGTGAATCTTTGCTGTATCCAACGGGGTAATAAACCGATCCGCCGAGGTTGAGCTTGTCTTTGCTTTGCAGGGCGATTGTTTCTTCGCCGGGTAATAGCTTAGCGGGGTCCCAATCAGCGAAAAGATTCGCGGTGAAGATGCAATAGATGAACAGCAGGAATAAAACTTTTCGCATAAAGTATCTTTATTATATAATAGACAAAAATAAACGCAATATGGCAAAAATATTATTAATCTCACCGCCGGTAGAGGATTTTTTCTTTACCCCCCAACGGGCTTATCCTCTGGGCTTGCTTTATATCGCCGCAGGCCTTAAGGCGGCTGATCATGCGGTAAAAATCATCAATTGTCCGCATGATTATAAACGAGTTACATTGGCGTATCCTGAGGAATTCAAATATTTATCGCGTTACTATAAAGCCAATAAGTCGCCTTTTGCACTTTTTAAAAATTATTATGGTTATGGTAATGATTATCTGCGGCTTAAAAGCGCTATTCTTGATTTTTCGCCGGATATTGTGGGTATCTCGGCGAACTTTTCGGCTTATCTTGATCCGGTTTTTAAAACTGCCGGTCTGGTAAAGGATATCGATAAAAATATAAAAGTTGTTGTTGGCGGGCGTGCGGCTACAGTTTTGCCGCAACTATTGCAAGCAGAAAAGTCGATTGATTTTATTTTGTGTGGTGAGGCGGAAAATAGTATGGTAGAGCTTGTCGCGGCGATTGAGAAAAACTATCCCTATCCACGTGAACTTTTGCCTGCTTATTACCATAGTGATCTTGATACTCTGGCTTTTCCTGCGCGTGAGTTGATTGACGGCAAGACTTATATTTTTCAAGGCAAGCCATCGGTTTCGCTTTTGGCTTCGCGTGGCTGCGGGCTAAAGTGCAGGTTTTGTGCGATTCGCGATAAATTTCGTTACCGGTCGGTAAGTAATATTATCGCTGAAATGGAGATCTGTTATGCGCAGGGGGTGCGCCACTTTAATTTTGAGGATGATAACATCAACTTTCACCCGAAGTTGAATGAGCTTTTGACGGCGATTATCAATCGTTTTCAATCTAAGGTACGATTATCGTTTATGAATGGTATTTTAAGCCGTGATGTTTCGCGGGGGTTGGGTGAAAAACTGATCAAGGCCGGTTTGACCCATATTGATTTTTCTGTTGCGACTTGCGATGAAGAGCTTTGCCGCAAGGTTGACCGTAAGGAAAAAATTGATGATGTGGTAAAAGCTTCGCGTTTTATGGCAAAGCATAAGATTGTTTCTACGGTGCACTTTATCCTTGGGCTGCCGGGCCAGGATTTTGCTTCTTCGGTTGCGGATATCCGGCGCTTAGCCTGTGAGCCGCTTTTATTGGGGCCGAGTATCTTTTACCCTGTGGCGGAGAGTGATATTTTCAAGGAGCAGAATGGCAAAGCGCCGTTTCGCCCGGAAGATTACCGCTTTTTTCGTTCCAGCGCGGCGGCTTACGATGGAGCGATCGGCCGCGACCGAATCTTTACGCTTTTTTATGCCTGCCGGATTATCAACTTTATCAAACAACACGGTTTAACCGGGAATCTTCTTCTGGAGAAGTTTCTTGCTACCGGCAAGATCTTCCGAGCAGTTGATAGTGATTATATAGAGGAAACATTCGCTTCTAGTGATGACCTGGCTGCTATCTTTCGCGGCGTACAAATATGTAAACTGTAATTGGGTTGACGGAGGATATCCCATCTGGTATTATGATATCTCGCTAAATTAAGGGGCTTATGATAGAAAGATATACACCAAAAGAGATCGCAGCGGTTTGGAGTGACGAGGAGAAGTTCAAGCGTTTTTTACGCATTGAACAGCTTCTTTGCGAGGCTTTGGAATCAAGCGGTGAGATCCCTAAAAATACATCCAAAGCCTTTAACGGCGTAAAGATCGATCTTAAGCAGATCAATAAGATAGAGAAAGAGACTAATCACGATATTATTGCTTTCCTTAAATCAATATCCCCGCAGCTAGGCAAGGCGGCGCAATATCTCCACATGGGGATGACTTCGTCTGATCTTTTGGACACTACCTTAGCCTGGCAGATCAAAGATGTTACTGCGATCATTTTGAGTGAGCTTGATGGTTTGATGGAGGAAACGCTCAAAAAGGCTAAAGAGTACAAGGAGACAGTCTGCATGGCGCGTACCCATGGTGTACATGCCGAGATTTATGCCTTAGGCCTTAAGTTTTTATATTTTTATAATGATCTTTTCGAGGGGCGGCGCTTACTTAGCGAAAGTTTAAATTATGTTGCTTGCGGGAAAATCTCCGGTGCCGTAGGCACCTTTGCTCACCTTGATCCTGCGGTTGAAGAGTATATTTGTAAGAAAATCGGTATTAATCACGCTTTGATATCGACCCAGATCGTTTCGCGTGAACGTATTGCCTATTATAACGCGATTTTAGCCATGATCGGGGCGACTCTCGAACGGTTTGCTACGGAAATACGCCATTTGCATCGCACTGAAGTCCGTGAGGTCGAGGAACCGTTTTATTCCGGGCAAAAAGGCTCGAGTGCCATGCCGCATAAACAAAACCCGATTATTTGTGAGCGCATTTGCGGTTTGGCGCGGCTTTTGCGCGGTAATATGCAGGTTACCTATGAGAATATCAATCTTTGGCATGAGCGTGATATTTCGCACTCGTCTGCTGAGCGGGTGGTTTTGCCGGATTCTACCGCGGCGTTGTGCTATATGCTAAAGAAATTTCACGCTGTTATCCGCGACTTGCGCGTGCACCCGGAGAATATGCTGCGTAATATGGAGTTAAGCCACGGTGCGGTGTATTCACAGAAGATTCTTTTAAAAATAATGAGTAAAGGCGTAGGCCGCATTGAGGCTTATGATATGGTGCAGGCAGCATCACTTAGGGTTATCAAAGATAAGACCGATTTAAAGAGCGAAGTATTACGGGATAAAACCATCAACGGTTATCTTAGCAAAAAAGAGATCGAAGAGGTTTTTTCGCCGCACGCTTACCTTAAGAACGTAAAGAAAATTTATAAGCGTTTTAATTTAGCTTAATTCCTCCCATGGTTTTTAGAATCGACATCATCACGAAGAATGAAGTTTTTGCCAAGGACCTGGCTTTGCAGATCCGCGAATTGGGAATTGATAAGAAATTTACTGCCATAGCGCGCAAATCTTTTCTGATTGAGACCGACCTTTCTAAAAACAGCGTTGAAAAGATCGCCTGCGAGATATTGATCGATCCGGTAGTCGAAACATTCTCCGTGGCGCAGGGGTTTTTCCCCCAAATCCCGCTGGAAAATGAGATCTTGATCACTTTTAATGCCGGAGTCTGTGATAATACCGCTCTTTCCTTTGATAAGGCGCTGAACGATATGAATATTTCTTTTAAGGCGACACGTACGGCGCGGTACTATCGTTTTGATGGTTTGGTAAAAAGCGATATTGCTTATTTTGCGCCAAAAATATTGTTTAATCCTTTGATCGAGCATCTGCTTGATTACGAAAAGGTAAAGAACCTTTCGACCTTAGATGAATTTGCCGGTAAAGATTATCGTTTCAAGCTAATTACCGTTGATATCCTCGCGGCGGATGATGAAAAGCTTCTGGAGATATCCAGGGCCGGGTGCTTGTCGTTAAGTTTATCAGAAATGCGTGAGGTGGCGCACTATTTCCGGAGGCTTAAACGTAATCCCACAGATTGCGAATTGGAGACGATCGCGGCGGCCTGGTCGGAACATTGCTGCCATAAGACTTTTCGCGGTGTTATCGATTACGAAGAAAAAGATGAGACGCATACTGTAGTATTAAAGGAAAAGATCGATAATTTACTGAAAAGCACGGTGATGAAGGCGACGCGGGATATCAACCATCAGGATTGCGTCAGTGTTTTTCATGATAATTCTGGCGTGGTGCGGTTTGACGAGAAGAATAATATTTGTTTTAAGGTTGAGACCCATAACCACCCGTCAAGCTTAGAGCCATATGGCGGTGCATCTACCGGTATCGGCGGCGTTATCCGTGATATTTTAGGTACTGGCCAGTGTGCTAAGCCGTTTGCGTCGATCGATGTATTTTGTTTTGCCCCTTGGCAGATATCTTACGATGAATTACCGCAAGGGCTTTTGCACCCTAAGCGCGTTATCAATGGTGTTGTCAGTGGTGTGCGTGATTATGGTAATCGTATGGGGATCCCTACGGTTGCCGGTGGTGTTTTGTTCGATGAGCGGTTTTTAGGCAATCCGCTGGTTTATTGCGGTACATTGGGCATTTTGCCGCAGGAGAAATCCGGTAAGACTGTCAGGAAGGGCGATATGGTCATGGTTTGCGGGGCTAAGACCGGCCGCGATGGTATCCATGGTGCTACTTTTTCCTCAAAGGAGTTGGATGAAGATACGGTTTCGTTGACCAGTGCGGTGCAGATAGGGAATGCCATTGAAGAAAAAAAAGTAACCGAAGCGATTTTGCGCGCCCGCGATAAAAATCTTTTTGAGGCGATAACCGATTGCGGTGCCGGCGGGTTATCTTCGGCGATCACGGAGCTGGCCGGTGAGCACGGTGTTGAGGTAAATCTCGATAAAGTGCCGCTTAAATATCGTGGTTTAAATTATACTGAGATCTGGATCTCGGAGTCGCAGGAGCGTATGGTATTTTTTGCCGATAAGGCTAATATCCCGGCCTTACAGGAGATATTTGACGAGGAAGATGTTGAGCTTACTTGCGTCGGGCAAGTGACGGATACGCATAAGCTGATATTGCTCTACGAAAATGCAAAAGTTTGCGAATTGGATATGGAATTTGTTTTTAATCCGCCGCGGCTTGCTAAGAAGGCGGTATGGATACAGAATACCGAAAAGCACCATCATCTGCGCGAACAGGATAGCTATAATGAAGATATCCTTAGCCTTTTGAGTTCGCCGAATATCGCCTGCAAAGATTGGATATTGCGCCAATATGACCATGAGGTCCAAGGCGGTTCAACCGCCAAATCGATCGGTGGTATTGAAAATCTTTTTGTTAATAACGGTGCCCTGGTGCGCCCGGATTTAAAATCAAAAAAGTGCGTCGCGATCGGCTTGGGGATCAATCCCTTTTATTCGGATATTGATCCTTACTGGATGGCTTCGGTTGCAATCGAAGAGGCATTGCGTAATGTTGCTGCCATGGGCGCTTCTATCAAGAAGACTTTTATCCTGGATAATTTTTGCTGGGGTTCACCGATGGATGAAAAGGTTTTAGGCTCCCTGGTGCGTGCGGCTAAGGGCTGTTATGATTTTGCTACTTATTTTGGTACGCCGTTTATCTCGGGTAAGGATAGTTTTTATAATGAATATACGGTTGGTTCTAAGCGCATTGTTATTCCCGGTACGCTTTTGATATCAGCGATGGCCGTGATCGATGATTCGTCGAAGGTGGTCAATGCGGCGTTTAAAAAAGAGGGGAATCTCTTGTATGTGCTGGGAATGACTAAGGCTGAATTGGGGCAAAGCGAATATTCCCGGATGAAGAAGACCGCCTCAGGAGTTGTTCCTAAGGTCGATAAAAATATATCATTGAAAGTCTTTGATAAGCTGTATATGTTGATCCAGGCCGGGCTTGTGGAGAGTTGCCATGACCTTTCCGATGGCGGCTTGGCGGTGGCATTGGCGGAGATGTGCCTTAATTCAAATATGGGCGCCAATGTATTTTTGGCCGATTGTCCGCATGAAAAAGGGCTTTCCAGCGCTGAGATACTTTTTTCCGAGTCGGCGTCACGGTTTATCATTGAGGTCGATAAGGCTAAGAAAGATGAATTTGAGAGCAAATTTACTAAGGTACCGTATGGTTTGATCGGTTGTGTTTCTGCGGATAAGGATATGTTTATCTATGGTGCAAACAATAAAGAAGTCGCCAAGCTGAACATTAAAGAGTTAAGCGCAGCCTGGACTAAACCCTTTAAAGAATTCAGGTATAACCCATGAGCCCAAAAGTTTTAGTCGTGCGTACAGCGGGTACGAATTGCGACAAAGAGTCGCTTTTTGCTTTTGAGGCTGCCGGAGCAAAGGGTGATCTGCGGCATATTAATTTTTTAAAACGCCATGATATTATTTCGGATTACCAGATATTGTGCATCCCCGGGGGGTTTAGTTACGGTGATAATCTTGGCGCGGGAAAAATATTATCTTTGGAATTTAAATTATGGTTTAAGGATAAATTGCAAAAATTCATTGAAAAGGGCGGATTGATTATTGGGATATGCAATGGTTTTCAGGTGATGGTCAAGACCGGTATTTTGCCGGATTGTGATTTTATGCAAAGCGTTACCTTGACCGACAATGACAGCGGGCGTTTTGAGAGCCGTTGGATATATCTTAAACCATCGGGCACAAGTATTTGGGTCAAGGGCTTACCGCAAGTGATCGCCTTGCCGATTGCTCATGGCGAGGGTAAGTTTTATGCGGAAAAATCCGCAATAGAAAAAATCGAAAAACAAGATCAAGTCGCAGTGCGTTATTGTGATAATGCGGGCCAATCCGGCGCTTATCCGGTAAATCCTAATGCTTCTCTAAACGATATTGCCGGGATTACCGATAAAAGCGGTAAGATCTTTGGTTTGATGCCGCATCCGGAGCGGTTTATCTCTGCGCAGCAATGGCCATATTGGCCGAAGAATAAAATGGAGCCTTTTGGTTTAAAAATCTTCCAAAATGCGGTAAACTATTGGAAATGAAGAAATTAACCTATCGACAATCAGGGGTGAATATTGAAAAAGCCGATGCTTTTGTGGGGAATATTAAAAATTTTGTTACTAAGAGCCCATTAAGCAAGATATCGGCTTTTGGTTCGCTTTTTGACCTTTCCGTGTATACGAAAATCTGCGAAAACCCGGTCTTGGTCTCATCGACCGACGGTGTTGGTACGAAGCTGAAGATCGCGCAAAAATTGGGGATCCACCATACGGTCGGCATTGATCTGGTAGGGATGAATGTCAATGATGTCTTATGTTTAGGGGCAAAGCCTTTATTTTTTCTTGATTATATTGCTTGCGGTAAGGTAGATGTCAAAGTCTTAACCGATATTGTTGCCGGAATAAACCGTGGGCTTGTGGATGCGGATTGCAAATTGTTGGGCGGAGAGACCGCGGAGATGCCGGGGATGTATGACTCTGATGAATACGATCTGGCCGGGTTTTGCGTGGGGATTGTCGATAAGCATAAGATTATCGATGGGACAAAAATCAAACCCGGCGATTGTGTGGTTGGTTTAGCCTCTAACGGCGTACACTCTAATGGATTTTCCCTGGTGCGCCGGGCGTTAGGCGAAGCTAAAATCAAGAAATATGGCCGCGAACTTTTAAAACCGACATCGATCTACGTCAAACCGGTCTTAGGATTGCTCGAAAAGCTGCCGGTCAAGGGTGTTGCCCATATTACCGGCGGAGCATTTTATAATAAGGCTACAAAAATATTGTCCGATGGTTTGGGTATGTCTATTGACCGCGGTAGTTGGCCGATACCGGAGATTTTTAAGATCATTCAACATGCCGGGCGTATTGATGATAAAGAGATGTATACTGTCTTGAATATGGGTATAGGGATGATGATCGTAATGGATAAAAAATATTCCGAGAAGGCGTTAAGTTACCTGGATGCCCATGGCGTTAAGGGTTATGTGATCGGCAAGATCGAGCGCTCATCGCGTAAGATGTCTTTAATCTAGGAGAAGCAGGGTGAAGATCCTTATCATTGGTTCGGGCGGGCGTGAACATTGCCTTGTCTGGAAGATTGCACAATCTAAATCCGTAACGAAGATCTATTGTGCCCCGGGTAACGGAGGTACTGCCCAGATCGCGGAGAATATTAATATTTCCGAAACCGATATCGATAAGCTTTTAAATTTTGCTTTAGATAATAAGATCGATCTTACGATCGTCGGCCCCGAAGCGCCATTGGTGCGCGGGATCGTCGATAAGTTTCGTGATGCCGGCTTAAAGATCTTCGGGCCGACTAAAGAGTTGGCACAGCTTGAAGGAAGTAAATCGTTCGCAAAAGAATTGATGCAGAAATATAATGTGCCGAGTGCGGGATATAAGGTATTTACTGATTCGAGAGAAGCGCGTGAGCACGTAAAGAGCTGTAAATTGCCGGTAGTAATAAAAGCCGATGGCTTAGCTGCTGGCAAAGGCGTGATTATTTGCGCTACGGTTAATGAGGCTCTGGGCGCTTTAGATTTAATTATGGAAGAGCGCATATTCGGCAAGGCGGGAGATAAGATCGTTATCGAGGAGTGCTTGGTCGGCGAAGAGGTGTCTTTGTTGGCGATTACCGATGGAAGAAATATTTTACCGCTGGTCGCATCACAAGACCATAAACGCGCTAAGGACGGCGATTCCGGGCCGAATACCGGTGGTATGGGGGCATACGCTCCGGTGCCATTTGTTGACGAAGGGATCATGACGCGCATCGTGAATAAGGTTTTTTGGCCGCTTTTGGATGGGTTGCGCAAAGAAGGCCGCCCTTATCGAGGGTTACTTTACGCCGGGCTTATGATCAAAGATAAAGAGCCGAGTGTCTTGGAATTTAATGTACGTTTCGGCGATCCCGAGACTCAGGCGATTTTACCCAAACTTAAAAGTGATTTGGTGGATGTGATGCTTAAATCGTTACAGGATAATGGTTTGGCCGGAGAAAAACTAGAGTGGGATGAGCGCTTTTGTCTTTGCGTGGTCGCGGCGGCCGGCGGTTATCCCGGTAATTACGAAAAAAATAAAGCGATAACCGGTTTAGAGAAGGTCGAGGGTACTGAGGACGTTTATTTTTTTCATGCCGGGACTAAGGTCGCGCCTAAAGAAAAGATCGAAGAGACTCCGGAAGAGGCTTATGTGCGTAACCTTAAGGGCGATTCTTTCCAAAAGATAGTTACAACCGGTGGTAGGGTTTTTAATGTTGTAAGCTTGGGTTTGACGATCGAAGAGGCGCAATCAAAAGCTTACAATGCGATTAAAAATGTAAATTTCGATGGGATGTTTTACCGTCACGATATTGGCCGTAAAGCCATGAAAATAACTTAAGAGGTAAAGAATGAGACCAAAAATTTTTATTGTAATGGGGAGTAAAAGCGACCATGAGTTTATTGATGAGGGTTTAAAGCTTTTAGAAAAGATCGCTGTCCCGGTAAAGCTGGAAGTGATTTCAGCGCATCGCAATCCGGAGAAATTGCGTAAAGCCTGTATGGGCTTGGGCAAAGAAGGGGTCGAGGTGGTTATTGCTTGTGCGGGGATGGCCGCGGCTTTGCCTGGCTTTGTTGCTTCATATATTGATATTCCTGTCTTGGGCGTGGCGATGAAGGGCGGTATGCTTGATGGGTTAGATGCGGTGATGTCGATGGTGAGTATTCCGCGCGGCGTAGCGGTCGGTTGTACCGGCGTGGCCAAGAGCGGTTTTATTAACGCTTGTATTATGGCACTGCAGATATTAGCCTTGAAGGATAAAGATTACGCTAAAAAGCTGGTTGAGTTTAAAGGGTTTTTTAAATAATGAAAATAGTTCCGGTTGATACTAATAATATCGATCAAGGGGTTATCGCTGACGCCGCTATGCTCCTTAAGAAGGGCGGTATCGTTGCCATGCCCACAGAAACAGTCTATGGCTTGGCTGGTAGCTGTGATAACAAAGATGCCGTAAAACGGCTCTATGACCTTAAAAACCGCCCCCAGAATAAACCTTTTAGCCTGGCCGTAGGTGATGCGCAAAAAGGACGTGAAGTTTTTGGGGTGATGCCGCCCTTTGCCTATCGCTTGATCGAAGAGTTTTGGCCCGGGCCTTTGACTTTAATTTTTTACGATACTAAAGATAAGGTTGTAGGGGTGCGTGTTCCCGAAAATCCGGTGGCCCGCAGAGTGCTGCAAGCCTTTGGTGCCGGAGTCTGCCTGCCTTCAGCTAATTTATCCGGCGCTCCGGAAGCAACGACTGCCGAAGAGGTCCAGGCTGCATTTAATGGTAATATTGATATGATCATTGACGGCGGCCCCTGCAAATACGGAAAATCATCTACCGTGGTAGACTTGACCTTTTATCCGTTTAAGCTCTTACGCCAGGGCGCGGTGAGCGAACAGAAGATCATCGAGACTTTTACGCGCAAGCGTATTTTGTTTGTTTGTACCGGTAATACTTGCCGTAGCCCCATGGCGCAATTCTTAACGCAGATCTATATGAATAAATTGAGCCCTTACGCCTCGCAGCGCTATGAGGTGATTTCGCGTGGTATTGCCGCTTACCCCGGCGGACAGGCTGCCAGTGGAGTTTTGCAAGTCATACACGAAAATGAAAATATTGATGTTAAAGGGTTCGCCTCGCAGAGGCTAAACCACGATATTCTTCTTTCATCAGATTTGATCTTTACTATGGAAGATGAACAATATGCACATATTTTGAAATTTGAGCCGACCGTCGAAGGCAGGCTTTTTCACTTAAAGAAATTTTTGCCGCCGGAGTTAGATGGCGATATTAGCGACCCTATCGGCCAGGGCGTGGAGGCATATCGCAAGTTGTATGATGTATTGAGCCAGGCGATCACTGAACTTATCCATTGGTTATAGGAGGCATAATGAAAGTTGCGTTAGCCAGCGATCATCGTGGTTTTAAATTAAAATCTGCTTTGGGGAAATATTTAAACGAGAAAGGTTATGAGACCGTAGACTTCGGTACCCATAGTGAAGATTCATGCGATTATCCTGATTATATTTATCCGGCATCGGTCGCGGTGCGAAATGGTGATGCTGACCGTGGTATTTTTTTATGTTTTACCGGCATCGGTAGCGCGATCGCGGCGAATAAGGTGCGCGGGATCCGCGCGGCATTGGCTTATAGCTTAAAAAGTGCAGTGCTTTCCCGCCAGCATAATGATGCTAATGTCTTAGTATTGCCGACCAATTTTATGAAAGTCGATTATCTGAAAAAAGTTGTTTTAGCCTGGCTTAAAACCGATTTCGAGGGAGGGCGGCACTTAAAACGCGTAGTTAAAATCTCTAAAATCGAGGAGAAGGAAAATGTTTGATCATCTTAAAAAAACCGATCCGGAAATATTTAAAAGTGTCGAGTCTGAACTTAAGCGCCAGCGCCGGCATATTGAGTTGATCGCCAGCGAGAATTTTACATCTCTCGCCGTCATGGAAGCCCAGGGCACGGTTTTGACGAATAAATATGCCGAGGGGTACCCAAAAGCGCGTTGGTATGGCGGGTGCGAATTTGTTGACCAGGTTGAGGATATTGCTCGTGAGCGGGTAAAAAAACTTTTTAACGCACAATTTGCTAATGTCCAGCCTCACTCTGGTACTCAAGCGAATATGGCCGTGATGATGGCGGTGCTTGAGAAAGGCGATACTGTGTTGGGTATGGACTTGGCTTGCGGTGGCCACTTGTCGCACGGCCATCCGTTGAATTTTAGCGGCCGCTTTTATAATATTGTTGCTTATGGCGTAAATAAAAAAACCGAAGCTTTAGATTATGATGAGATCGAAGCTTTGGCGGTCAAACATAAACCGCGTATGATCATTGCCGGCGCGAGCGCTTATCCGCGTGTTATTGATTTTAAACGTTTTCGTGAGATCTGCGATAAAGTGGGGGCATATCTTTTGGTAGATATGGCCCATTTTGCAGGTTTGGTTGCGGCGAAGATTTATCCTAACCCCTGCGAATACGCTGAATTTGTTACCTCGACAACACACAAGACCTTGCGCGGGCCGCGTTCAGGTTTTATCCTGGCGCGCGAAGAGTTCGGCAAAAAGATCAATACCGCCGTCTTTCCCGGCACCCAGGGTGGGCCATTGATGCACGTTATCGCGGCTAAGGCGGTAGCGTTTGGTGAAGCTTTAAAGAGCGATTTTGTTGATTATCAAAAACAAGTATTGGTTAATTCACGCCACTTTGCCAAGGTAATGGAAAAATTAGGCTATCGTATTGTCAGTGGAGGTACCGACACTCATCTTTTCCTGGTCGATTTAACCGCGAAAGATATCAGTGGAAAAGATACCTCGACACTTTTGGAAGGGGTAAATATTACGGTCAATAAAAACCTTATCCCCTATGACCCTAAGCCGCCGGCAGTGGCCAGCGGTATTCGCATTGGTACGCCGGCAGTAACGACACGAGGGATGAAGGAAAAGCAGATGGATCTGATCGCGGCTTTGATCGATGAAGCGATCGTTAATCGTACCAAAGAAGATGTTTTAAGGGGGGTTGCCCAGAAGGTCGAGGCGCTGACGGATAATTATCCGCTATATTCGGATTTAAAATGAAACAAATGATGGTACGTCCCAGTTGGGATGAATACTTTATGAAGTTGGCGCACTTGATCAGCGAGCGTGCTTCATGTTTGCGCCGCAAAGTCGGGGCGGTGCTGGTTAAAGATAAACAGATTCTTGCTACCGGTTATAATGGTGCGCCTATGGGCGCGGCTCACTGCGATGAAACCGGCTGTTTACGTCAAAAACTTAACGTTCCCTCTGGCCAGCGCCACGAGATCTGCCGTGGCTTACATGCTGAACAGAATGTGATCTTGCAGGCAGCTAAGCACGGTGTGCCGTTAAAAGGGAGCAGTCTTTACATAACCTGTACTCCCTGTGGCATTTGCGCCAAAATGATCGTCAATGCCGGGATCAATGAGATCATTTGCGAAGGTGATTATCCTGATGAAATGGGCAAGAAATTTTTAAAAGACGCCAAGATCAAATTCCGCCGTTTTTCTCTTCCGAAATAGTTCATTAAAAAGTTTGTGAATTGGCTTGACAGTCGGTGTGTAGATATGTTATATCTGTAAGCGTTTACAATATATATAAGCCTGGGGAGGCAATGAGACTTCGATTTTTCAAGGACGCAGTGCGTACGTAGAAAAATCGTTAGTCGAATTGTCCCGAGCCGCGCAAGGTTAAATTATAGCGCAGGCGAGGGGCCAAAAGAAGGTTTCCCCATGAAACGTTTTTTGAATTTGTTCGTTTTGATCGCTTTTTGTTTCTCTAACATCGATGGATATTGTCAATCTATCACGGGCGCAAAATTTTGTGCCCCTGGATTGAATTTGTTGCCCGTTTCCCAGCCAATTTCCCACGCCGTCTTAAAAGGAGTAAAAGTAAATCCCGATAACCTTTTTGACCTGGAATTCATCATCGATACGAATAATGACCAGGACATCAATAAAGAAGAAGCCCAGACTCTGGTAAATTATTTTTTTGCCGGGCTTACTTTGCCGGAGAAAGACCTCTGGGTAAACCTTTCGCCATATGAGCAAAACCGTATTATTCCCGATACTACCGCGACGACTGAATTGGGCGAAGGGCTTTTAAAAGAAGATTATCTTTTAAAGCAGCTGGCGGCATCTTTGACCTATCCGGAGACTGAGCTGGGTAAGAAATATTGGGATGAATTAAATGGCGCCGTGCCTGCCGGCAGGCAGGTAGGGTCGCGGTCACCGCGCCCGTTATTAGGGCGGGGAAACCCCGCCCCTACGAATAATTTCAGCAAAGTGTGGATAGTGCCGGATAAAGCTCTAATCTACGAAAATGGTAATAGTGCCTTTATCACCGAAGCTACTTTAAAAGTACAAAACGAAGATAATAACCCGGCGTTCAGAGAGCATATTATTCCCCAGATCACCCAACAGGTAAATCAAGGTGAACACTTTTCTCAGCTAAGGCAAATTTATAGTGCGTTGATCTTAGGCGTATGGTTTAAAAATAAGCTCAAAGAGTCGATTTATAAAAACTATATTTCCCAATCTAAGACTAGTGGCATTGATAATGCCGATATCAACGCCAAGGAAAAGATTTATCAGAAATATTTAGATGCCTTTAAGCAGGGGGCATACAATTACGTTAAAAAGGAATCCGTAGGGGTGAATGATCATTCGCCCGCATATAAAATCACCCGCCGTGCTTATTTTTCCGGAGGTATTGGCTTTGGCCCAGATAATGGTGCGGGTGGTTTGGGGGCGAGTGTAAGGATGAGCTCTAAGGCTCCTACCTCTGCGGGACGGGAACGATTAATCAATGTCAACGTCCACCCGGCGGATAGCTTAGAACAGGCAGCAAGATTTCTTTCGAGCCAAGAGGTCAAAGCGCGTATGCGCGGCATGTCTGCGGAAGATGCGCACGAATATGCCCGTAAAAAAACCGGATATGGTACAAAGAATGCTATAAAGCGTAATCCCCAAGGAGTAATCGGCGCGGGTGCGAGTGCGCGGCAAAATAATTTTCCAGGCCTAGATTATCGAATTAACAATTTGAAAGAGAGGTTATCAAACGCTTTCCAAAGGCCAATAGTATGGCTTAGAGAAACCTATGGCGATAATAAATCCATATCCCCCGAGATATCAATGTCAACCAAAGGTGTAACCGTTAAAATCGATTATTACACATCAAGCGGTAATCGTGGTACGGATGAAAAGTCATGGGGGTATAAGGAATTAGGCTTTGAGCAGAGCGATTGGCATAGGTTTGTGCAGCGTGCTGTAAAGTGGATAAACGACGGTTTTGGATCAAGCCGCCGGCCTTTTACTGTGTTAGAGATTCGGAAGGATGCGTTTAATTTATCTTGCGATGATGTTTATCGCAAAAACATTGAACATGCAGACAGAGTAATTAAGTATTTGATCGGTCATTTTAACGAATTTGTACAAGGAAACGAAGCGGCCCGCGCACGGCAAAAATCGCAGGGTATTGATAGTGAAAAAATCTATAATGCTGTTGATCGTATAAAACTTGATTTATCTAATTTCAAAACGCAGGTAGAAACACAAGTTGACGCACGAATAGACGCATGGTTAGCGAATCCCGGGATAAGAGGAGAAGAATCAAGTACGCAAAGCGAGGGTACTAGGGCTAGGATTGCTGTGGCGGGTAACGGCCAAGGTTTGGTCCTTAAAGTAGGTAAAGGCCACATAAAAAAATTGTCGTGGCGGCAGCTTAAGATCAGTGATCCCAAGGCGCAAAAAGAGATCGTCCGCGTATTAGAAGAAGAGGGATATATTGAGCGTTTAGGGTCGGATTCGGTTGCGAGCGGGAACGAGGACAATAGTTTTGGTGCGAATGCTGGCAACGCCTTAAGCGGCAAGACGTTTCGTATAATTCCTCCGACACGTGTTCGGCACAATGCCGACGCTTTAAACGAAGAGCTGCGCGGTTATTATGAGAAAAAAGGTTTTGTCGATCGCGCTTCGATGGAACGTGGCTCGTCCGATACCCACATCGGCGAGGTAATGCGCTCACTTTTGGGTAAATCAGAAAAACATGGGGCGGTGATTAAAACGATCAGCAACGCTAATGATCGTTCCGAGTTGATAAAGATCATCAAAACAGCAAAAGATGCCGTGCCCGGCCTTGAGTATAACGATTTGCCGAATCTAGATAAAGTTCAATTGCACGTAGTAGAAAAAATGCCCGACGATTATAAGCTGGCTCAAATTTTTAGAAAATATTTTTACGGTCGTGGCGGAAGAAAAGCGCTGTTGGAAGCGATCAATTACTGTGATGAGTACGGTGTCTACCACATCGTCTTGACGGAAAAAATGTTGAGGAATAAAAAACTTACGGCCCATGAGCTGGTGGAGGTCACCGCGCGCATGGCGGGGTATGCACCGGAGGCCGCTCATGCATACGCGCGTAAAAAAACCGGTTACGGTACAAAAAATTTAGTTCCGCTAGGGGAGGAGAGTGAGTTCGGTGCAGTGTTTAATGTGATCGAAGACCCGGACGGAAAGCGGGAGGCGTCATCTCATGCAAGGCAAGAGTGGAGGCGCTTGACGGATTGGCTGGAGGATGCCAATGATATTTTAAGCCACTCGGTTGATAGCGATCGTTTGTTTTTTCCCAAGGTCAGTATTAACGAAGATGGCCTTAAGATCACTTTAGAGCCGGAAATGTCCGCAGATGATTTTGAGACTGAAATAGAATTGAGCTGGGATCAATTGGGCGTGATCAATGTATCCGACCAAGAGCAGTTTGTGGCCGAGTTTTATGAGTTTACGCAGCATAGTGATGTTTGGCAAGACAAGGTTCTTAATGCCGGTACATACGAACTTTACACCGGAGAAAGAGGCGATAGTCACGCTGAGTTCGAAGAGTATAACGAGATGTTTGACCAACTGGTAGATTTTTTACACGGTTATGTTAGCAAAAGGTTTAGTGAAGAGCGTAATGATCAGTTTGGCGCCAACGCGCGGGAAGAAGCGCCGCAAGATCCTAAGGTTCAGGCTGCGGTTCGCAAGGTAGGGCAAGAAATTTTGGCCGCTATCCACGCGGCGCAGCAGCAATGCCAGGGAGGCCAGTATCTTGTGCCGCAGGTTTCGGTTACCGCTCATAGAGTGATTGTTTCTGCCGAGAAAATGAGAGGCTCATGGAGCCAGATGCGTCAACTTGGTGGATGGGATTGGCAAAAATTAAGCTTAACCGCCGCGCAGTCTGCCGCGGCCGCGCGTTATTTCGTAGCTCTGTTAGAGCGAGATCGCGCCTTACAACCTTATTTTGGTCGCGTTACCAGCGTACCGGACTTTGCGCCCTACGAAGCTTCAATCTTCGTGATGAGCGATGGCGATAATTCCCAAAAAATGGAAAGTTGCCTGGGGGCTTTGCTTCGCATTTTTGGCCTAGCCGCCAGTTTATCCACTTCGGTCGATACTCAAGCGTCTGACGCGCATAAATTAAAAATTAAATTAGCCAGTAATCGTATCTTGTCGGGATTTATATCCAGGTATACTGCGGTGTCTCTTAAGTGGATGACGCAATTTGATCCTGACTGGAGTTCCCGGGTGACAGGCTTTAGGGTGACCACAGAAGGTATGGTGACAATTGCTTATTTGCGTGATGGAAGTAAGCGTCGAGGGCATGAATGGGGTGATGTTGAGCGTAAGGAAGATATTTGGAAAGATAGCGGTTTAACGCCGGAAGAGATTAAACAGGCGATTGCTTTGTTTAAGGTGGAAACGATGCATATGAAAATTGGTTACCATATCCGTGATTTAGAGAATGGCGGGATAATGGTGGAGCTTAATGCCGATGAATTTCTAAAATTTGCCTTAAAGGCGATGTCTGCGGGTGGGGCGATGGCGAATTATGAATATTCGGCTATCAGCCTTGAAGGGCCGGTCAATTTTGAAAACGTCGCGGTTATCCATGACGCGGTGCGTAAGCCAGGCAAAAATGGCATGGTTGATCACCGACTTGGCGGTGAGCCACGGGATATTCGCGTTAATATCCGTGAGATGACGGCGCAAGAAGCAGAGCGTTTTTGGCCTTTGGCCAAGCAGTTAAAGGCTAATCCCCAAATTGTGCGAATTAAAATCATTAAGGCTGATGCAGCCAGCCGGTCAAACCGCATCTATGGTTTGGCGGTATATGACAATGATGGTAACCCGGTCATTTTATTGCGCGAAGATATTTTGAAGCGGGGCAATGATGAGCAAATCAAAGAAGGTATCGACCATGAGTGGCGCCATCTTAGGTTTACGGATACCCATGAGCGCATTATACGTGATCAACACAAAGGTGGTTTGAGTAGTTTCTTAGACCAGATTTCTGCCGAGGATGAGGCTCAATATGGTGGTATTAAGATTACTAAGGATACGATTAATTTGCAGGCTACGGGTAAAGGGAGTGATTTTAAGGTCAATAATAAGGCAGCGATTGACTACACAACGCTGATTCCGGAAGTTGTTTTAGTGCGTGATTTACCTGCGCAGGAATTTGCGGGGATGCTGGAAAAATAATTGCCAGAACGCCCCCTAACCACCTCCCATGCCTACCGGCAGGCAGGTTTAACAAAGAGGGGGAACCGGATTTGCCCTCGCTTTGGTAAAGAGAGGGCCGGCGAAGCCGGGGAGAGTTCTGGAGAAGGAGAATCAATGAGACGTTTAGTGAGTCTCTTTGTCTTAATCGCATTTTGTTTCTCTAACATCAATAGCTATGCATCGGTAGTTTCTTCAAATTTACCCCAACCCGGCACCATGCTTCTGCCGCAAGGCATAGCCTCTTTGCCGGTCTTAAAAGGGTTGAAGATTGATCCGCAAGATCCTTTGCACATGCAATTTATTATTGATCCCGGTACCAATAAAACCTTGGATAAAGATCAGGCCAGCCAATTGATCCATTATTTTTTGGCGGCTTTGGCTACACCGCAACAGGATATTTGGGTAAACCTTTCGCCTTACGAAAAAGAACGCATTATGGAAGATAATCTTTCGTATACTGATTTAGGCAAGGCGATGCTGGAACAGGATTATCTTTTAAAACAATTAGCCAGTTCATTAACTTATCCTGAAACCGAGACTGGGAAGAAATATTGGGATGAGATAAATAACGTAGGGGCGCGGTCGCCGCGCCCGGGGCAGGGAAACCCTGCCCCTACGAATTCGTTCAACAAGGTCTGGATCTCCTCGCGCGAAGCCGAAGTCTACGAAGGTACGAACACGGTAGTCATCACTAGATCAACGCTTAAAGCATTAACCGATGCGGATTATTTGGCGATGCAAAATAACGTAGGGGCGCGGTCGCCGCGCCCTGGGCAGGGAAACCCTGCCCCTACGGATGCCTTTAAAAAAACAATTCTTCCTAAAATAGAACAAGAATTAAATACCGGCAAGAATTTTGCCAATTTACGCCAGATCTATAATGCCGTGATTTTGGCCTCCTGGTTTAAAAATAAATTCAAAGAATCCTTTTTTAAATACTACCTCGATAAGAAAAATATCAACGGCATTGCCTTAAGCGACAAGACCAGCAAAGAGAAGATCTTTGACCTCTATGTCGAGGCGTTTCAGAAAGGGGCCTATAATTACATTAAAAAAGAAATGGTCGGATTCGGGGGGCACGTACCTAATTCTATCGAATTAGGAACATGTCCTCGCAAAATCATTCGCCGCGCCTATTTCTCCGGCGGTATTGCGCCCAATGTCGGCGTGCCGACAATCCTGCCGGTAGCATTAAGCGCTGCGGCGGTGCCGGCCGAAGATGGCGATGTATTGGCCGACGTGCGGCCCGCATATTTTGTGCCGGCGTTTACTATTAGTCCATCGAGAGAAGAAATCGAAGTGGCCGTTGTTACTCGTAATTTCGAAGCATATCTAAAAGCTTTTACTCAAGATACCGGGAGAGAGTTGCATTATACTCCCCAACAATTTCGCGCCGCAGTGCGCAAGATTCTCGCGAAAGATAAAGAGCCCGGCGCTGAGACGGTTTATTTAGGAGATCTTATCCGGGGCTTGAGTGAACCAGTGTCTTTGTTCCAAGCTATGGGAGCCGGCGGCGTACCGGCATTTTCTACTCAAAGTAATGCCGGGGAAATTGTAAGGTTGCTAGGCGAAGGTAAATCGTTAAGCGAAATCTATGCGGCGGTAGTTGAAGATGCGCTGAGCAATGAGAAAGTAACGGAGCATGGTTCGTTTGATGATCTGGTGAATTTTCCTTATTTTGGCCCAGTGGCCGGATCAGCGCAAAGTGTTTTAGATATTTTGCGCGAACGGCTTGAAGAGATTAGAGTTCAATTGCCAGAGATTGAAAAAGCTTTACGCGAGGTGGCAGAAGCAAGAGCTAGGCATGAAGCGCAATTAGACCAATCTTGGCGGGAAAGCGAAGTGGAGCGCTGGAGAGAAGGGGGATCCTTAGAGGGGAGTCTTGGCAATGATCACCTATGGGCAACTGCGATTTCGGGATACGCGCGAGCCTTAGATTATAGCAAGCCACGCGTTAATGTCGATCCTGCACAGGAAGCGAGGGAGTTTTTTGACGAATTTACTAAACCATTGACTGACGCGATTCAAGCTTTGGAAAAAGCGCAAGCAAGATATGGACATATTGATCAAGAGCTTAAAGGCATGCATCCAGAATTAAGTACGTTAAGCATGCAGGATCGTGCTGAAGTGATTTGGTGGATCATGATGGCTCAACGCGCTTTTTATGAAGGTAAGGCCGGCGGGCCCGCTTCAACGATGGCAAAAATCTATTCCGAGACAATGCTTGGGGCAAGAATCCCGGCGGTAAAAAATATCGCAGGTTTGTTGTTTGTCGGTCAAACCGGCGGAAGAGCGGCGGTGCAAGCTAACGATAATAATAGAGAAATAGAACAGGTAATTGAAGAACGTAAGACATTTTTTAGCAACACGATGCCAAAGCTTTCCTCCATTAACCCATTTTCTTTAATGGATATGGGAACGCTTTTGGATGCGGTAGAATTGATTGAAGAGGCAACCTACGGTGGTGCTTCGGCAGAAACAATTGGCCGTGAATTGGCTACGGGTTATGCCAAGGAAGTTTTGGGCGAAAGGTTTCCTGATGTTGGAGAAGACGATATAGAGCAAACCGTAGCATTAGTGCAAGATTGCCAGAGTAATTTAAATACTACTGCGCGCCGTATTGCCGGTAGATTTGCATCGCTTACGCCGCTGCTTGAAGAGCTCTATCCGGATTTTGAGCGCTTGCTTAAGGGCGCACCAATCTTAAAGGGTAGAAAAATGCCCAAAACCATGGTTTTAAACCAGCTGAAGACGTTTATTATTGCTTTGGCGGCGGGTAGGTCGCTGTCACAGACAAGAGATGTATTAAAAGTGCTGCGCGGCGATATTGATGTCGGCGATATTCCCGCCGACGCTACCCAAGTATTTTTAAAGATGCAAACCATGATAAAAGAGATTATGCCTAATTTGATTTTAAGTCATGATGATTCTGCCGATGGTGAGCGGTTCGGTGGTTTTGATCAGGAAGAGATAGCGTATATCGCTGCGCAGATCAGGAATCTTTTAGGCAAACAAAGCCAAGGCCTTGTTTTTGATCAGGCACAATTAGACAGAGCTGCCGAACGGATCTTAGAATTGCGTGCTGACAACCTGGATTTACCCAACATTTCAGTAGGCATTTCGGATATTATTCCCGGAGCCGGGGAGATCCCGCTTAATATCGGCATGAATGGTATACCGATTTATGCTCTCAACAGAGGGAAAAATTTAGCTAAACCCGATGATGGTGCTTCGGATGCTACATCGACCGAAGGCGGTGTGGCGTGGCAAAGCGTGGATGTCGCGGCAAAGGGTAGCGGTAAATTTTATTTTACCCGTATCCCCGGCCAAGCCGAGATAAAACAAGTTTTTGATAATGTGAATTTTACGGTGGTGGTGTTAAACCAAAACCAATCGTTACGGGAATTTGCAGGGTTAACGAAATAATTAATCGGAGGAGAATTAATGAAACGCTTTGTAAGCTTATTTGTTCTATTTACCTTTTGTTTCTCTAACCTTTCTTCATCTTTAGTTTTTGCCCAGACGGTTAATCTACCCGCGCCCGGTACCATGGTGACCCTTTCTGCGCAGGGTAATCTGCCCATGCTTAAAGGCTTACGCCTAAATCCCGATAATCCCTTGAAGATGGATTTTATTATTGAGCCCAATGGTGCGCCTTCGGTTACCAAAGAAGATGCGGCGGTCTTGGCCCGCTATTTTTTGGCGGCTTTAGCTATGCCCAAAGAAGATACCTGGGTAAACCTTTCCCCTTATGAAAGCCAGAGGATCGTACCACAAGCTTTGGCCGAAACGGATTTAGGTAAAGATCTTTTAGGCCAGGATTATATCTTAAAGCAATTAGCCTCGTCGTTGACCTATCCGGAAACAGAGGTGGGGAAGAAATATTGGGATGAAATTAATGGCGCCGTGCCTGCCGGCAGGCAGGTAGGGGCGCGGTCGCCGCGCCCTGGGCAGGGAAACCCTGCCCCTACGAATGCGTTTTCGAAGGTTTGGATCATTCCCAACAAAGCCTCCGTTTACGAAAACGGCAATACAGTCTTGATCAGCGAATCGAGTTTGGCGGTTAAAACAGAAGAGGATTACCTTGCCTGCCGGCAGGCAGGTTTGGCGGCACAACAGAATAACGTAGGGGCGCGGTCGCCGCGCCCTGGGCAGGGAAACCCTGCCCCTACACAGGCATTTAAAACCCACATCCTTCCCCTGATCGAACAAGATGTAAACACCGGCAAGAACTTTGCCCAATTACGCCAGATCTACAGCGCGCTGATTTTAGCCGAGTGGTTTAAAAATAAGTTCTTCGATTCGTTTTATCATAACTATATCAACCAGGCTAAGACCAAAGGAATTACCATCGACGAAAAGAATGCCAAAGATAAGATCTATGCCCTTTACCTCGAAGCCTTCAAGAAAGGCGCATACAACATAATTAAAAAGTCAAAAGGCAAAAGTCAAAACTTTGGTTACAAAATTACCAAGCGTCAATATTTTAGTGGTGGGTTTGCTGAAAGTGCCTTAAAGGTTGACGATCATGGCGCACCGACCACGGCAACGGGTGATGTGGCGGCTTTGGGCCACGTAGAAGGTACAATCGGCCGTATTGCTGCGCGCAATGAACATTCAGCGCCGTTGTCTGTTGCGGCGGATGCGGTGAGCAAGTGGCGTGCGTTACCACGCTTGGCGTTCGGTGCGGCCAAGGGGTTAGTGCAGGTTTCCGATGGTTTGGACGCTAATCTAGAACTGGCAGTGATAGAAGACAAGCCGGGTTTGTTACCCGGAGTTTTTAGCTATTATGAATTTATTCAAGAGAAGTATGAGTCCTTTCTTTTGATTGTAATCCAAAAAGGTTTAACGCCTGCCCAGCGCAAAGAAGCCATGCAACGCGCTTACGACGCTTTTTTAAGCGGTCAGCGCGAAGATGTGCAATTGGCGGCGGTTTGGCAGGCGTGCGAGGCAGTAGCCAAGACACATTCTGTTCTTGCCAAGGACTATGCTAGTTATGGTATTGGGTTGATTGCTCCCATTGCTTTACATTGGCGTTTAGTGGCCCAGGGTAAACCAGAATATATTGCGCATTACGCGCAATTGATCAATCAAGAGCTTGGGTTTAATGATAGTAATGAAGCCGGGTATACTATCTTAGCGCAAATCGATGCGGCTTATGCTGCGCAATTGCGCCGTTTGTCGGCCATGCGCGCAGCGATGTTGGCGGTTACGCGTATGGGCGATCCAGGAACTCTTACGGCGTTGGAACAAAAAGAAATTAACGACAGAACTGATCATGACCTTTCTTGGCTTATCTATGGTGATTTAAAGGATGATCAGCGAGAATTTCACCACATATTAGCTCATGCTTGGTTTTCTGACGAAGCGACAAAGATTTGTGGCCATGAAACCTATTTTGCCAAGCAATTAAATTTTAAGAGTGAGTTTAGCAATAGCCGGTGGGATGGTCAGCGTGAAGCACTCGACAGAATAAAAAAGTATTTTGAAAAATACCGTCAATTAAGTGTAAAAGACTTTTCTGCTAAGCATTATTCAGTAATTCCTAAGGATGTTTTAGGTAGCAACACGTTAGATGGGTATAGCGTTGATGTTTATGAGAGTCCGTTAAGAATCTTTTCCAGCGGAGTGAGTGATTCCGGGATTATTCAAGGGGCGAAAAAGATCGTTATCCATCTGGCACCTAACCTGTCACCGGAAGAAAAAAACCAGCAGATCTTTTATCATCTTGCCCGGGTTGAGGCAAGGCATGTTTCGCAAGTTCTTGATATGGCGCATGCTAAAGCGTCAGCCGCGGTTTTTGATGATGATCCAACCGTTGGAAAAAGTGTCTTAGACGGGTTTCGCAGAAGTCTGGAAGCTGGTGCGCAGATGGCGCGTTTGGACAAAAATCGTCTTTACGGTATTTATTTTGGTACCTATAACGGATTGGGCGGCATAGATCGGGTGATCGAAGATTATGTTGCGGCTAAATTTAAAGAAAAATTTGGTATTGAAGTGCCAGTTTATAAAAACCCAAATGATACCGCATCTTTGGATCAGTTCGCAGGTTTTTACGAAAAAGATGGCGACAGATCGAGCGGCTTTCGCTCAGAAGTCAAAAGTGTTGATATCCAAAACATTTTGGGTGTTTCGGCGTTGAGTGCAAATACCCAGCAAGCGCAAGTGGCAGTAAGCCCTGCTTTTAAAGGTTTTGAAAGCCGTAAAAGTGTTTCGTATACGCATGATGGGGTGATTTATATTTGGGTTAATGCCGGGTTAAGTTCAGAAGAGCAAGAAAAGAGGATTTTTTATGAACTTTGTTCCCAGGCCGTGGAGAATGATCCTCAATATTTTGATGTCGCAGTCGCTTTACTGGGGCAAAAAACCAGCCGCGAGGTAAGCGGGATATCTTATCCTCGTAGGAGTGAGTTCGCTGCAATAATAAAATCAGGGAAAAAACCCGATAGTAGGGATTGGTCTAGGACGAAGCACGTGGATTTTATTAATTACGGTTATTTTCTTGATGGAGCCAGAGCACGGGTGGAAAAAGAAGCGATTATATCGATGTATCAGAAAAAATATGGCATAAGCCCAGATGCAGATGATGCGCCAGGTGATTTGTTTGCCATACAACACCAGGCAGATATTTTAAAATTATTTCAGGCGTCTGGAGTGAAAAGGCCGGTACCTTCCGGCGCCGCGAAACAGATCGGTACGCAAACGTTAGCTATCGATCCCGGATTGATCAAAACTTTAAAGAGCGACGCGGCCAAGGGTTTTATTGTGGAGGAAACCGTATGGTATAACAGCCCCAGCCGGCGTTATAAAATACGTATTTTCGATGATCATGCCATGCCCGGGTACGATACAATTTTGCTGGGGTATGTAGATGATCCGGCAGCAGGCAGAAGTGGTGCGAAAATGCCGCTGATCGCGGTACGTAAAAGCGTTTACGATCAAACGGCTGGTTTGTCTTACGCTTTAGATCATGAGACCGATGAGCAGAACGCCTTAAAAGACCGCTTAAGCCAGGCTGTTAGCCTTGAGGTGAGTGAGCCGCCTATTACTGAGGCGATGTTGGTTTATGCACACCGCATCGCTGCCGCTAAGGAAATACTTTCCTGGTTAGCGACTCATCCGGCAACATTATTGCCGCGGCATCTTTTGGCATTACGTGATCCTGTGTTACGTCAGATATTGCTTGCCGAGTGGGATGGTAATACGCCTGATGAAGCCGGTCAGCTGGATTGGTTGATTACGCATACTCAGTTTTGGCGTGAAAACGGATTTAGCATAGATCAAATCATCAATCTACGTGCTTATGCGACCTTCCTTCACTATCGCGCGAAAGAGGTGGAAGCATCTGCCCAGCCTGTTGTGCACGCTACGCCAGAAGGTTCCGGCGCAGGGAAAAAGCCCGGTCCGGCAATAGCGCAAGATAATAGCGTGTTGGTGCAACAGCTGCTTTCCGGCCGGGGGATGATCAAGGAGATAGGCGATCCGGCAAATAATGCCATATATTGGGTTTTTCCCGACAAAATGCTGGAGGATAACGATTTCCTCTTGCTTAAGGTCGAAAACAGTACATATGTTATCGCGATAAGCGAGGGCATGTCTAAAGACAGTTACAGCTATAAACCGGCAGCGATCCACGAGCAAAAAGAGTACGAAAAATTTCATGAGCTTTTAAGAGGCAGAAGTGGTTTATCCCAGGCCGAATTAAACGATATCCAAATCCGTGCGCACCGTTTTGGTGCCGCGCATGAGGTTTTAACCTGGGCGGCGATGAAGCAGACCAGTCTTTTATCGCGCCATGCAAAAGCGATACAAGATGATAGTCGTCTTAAAGAGTTACTTCAGGAGAGTAGAGATTGGCTAGGTATACACAAAAAAGATTGGGAAGAACTGGGCTTTACGCCGGAGCAAGTGGGGATACTTATCGATTATGCGGAAAAATTTCAGAAAGCTTTGCTTGAGGTAACGGCGGATAAAGGCCTTTTGCTTGATAGCCGCCAAACTACTTTTGAGCAGATAGGCGATAACCTGGATAAGCCGGTTGCCGACGGCCATGCGGCCGAATTTAGGCTTTTTAATGAATTAGCATTTGATCAACGCCGCGCAGTTTTAGAGAATAGCGATTTTCGGCGCCGGTTATTTTTAGTCGAAACTTCCGGGGTCAAGCCGTATCTGCGGGCGCTACAAAGCCGTTTGGATGCGGTCGCGGCGATGCGCCAAGAAGAGCTAGCGCAAATAACGTTGGCTGATATTGTGACGGCTTTGGCCGAGAATAATATTGACTTCAATGAGGAGCGATTTCCCAATGACGATCCCGGACGGGCAAACGCGAGCAAGGATTATCAACCGACATTTTATCTTTACCCGCGGTTTATGGCTGCTGCGATCGTTAAGGTATTTTTAGCCAGAGTTCCCGAGGGGGCTGCTTGGGCGAAAAATCCCAGTATTGTCCGGGCTTTAAAATATTACGACGAGTGCGTAAGCGAGAATGTTATGTCGGCGAAGTTTTTAAAGGTTTTAGAGGGTACGGGTACGGCTGCGGCGAAGGCCGGGAGTTCTTCGCGTGGGGCGTTGAGCTTTATTGAACATCAAGAAGTTAATGGTGCAGTCGAGAAGGCGGCGGCAGAAGGTAATCTTTTTTTATTGCACGAGGGTGGCCCGGCGGATATTGAGTTGTCTAACTTTGTTCCTGCCGATCGTGCAGTCCAGAGCCGGGTAGAAGGGCTGATTGCGCGGCTGGGTGATCTCTGGGTAAATGTTGATGTGAAAGGTAAATCTGTGCCAGTTAACCTTCGCACAATACTTGAAGGTTATCATATCCTCTGCGCGAAAACTGATTTAGAGAAGCAGGGGCATAGCGGGTTAGATCGCCGTGCGCTTTACCTGATGCTGCCCGGCGGGTTGGATGAACTTGCTAAGATGAGCGATTCGGAGTTGATCAAAATGCTGACTGAAGAGGCCTTGGAGCTGTTTCAAAGGGAATATTATAAGCCGCTAGAGTGGAATGCTGCTGCGGCGCAGGCAGTGCATGACCAAGCCATACGAATTATCCAGGATCTGGGAGAAGAGATCAATAAAGCGGTCGGCGGCGAGGATTTTCGCGGGTTGGATACGAAAGCCCAGGGTAAACTTAATACCATGGCTTTGAAAGGTACTGATCTTAAGGATATTGGGGATTTAAATGTTGAGATCACGGCGATCGTGCCGTTTGTACCGTAATTTCCCTTGACACTACGCCATTAAAAACCTACAATTTTTAATGAAACTTAACCTTTTGAAGCGCAAAGCGCGCACAAAAGTGTTTAGTTGAATTATATGTCACAAGTAAGTTTAGATAAAATCTGCAAAACCTACCCAGGCGCTGAAACGCCGGCGGTGGATCATGTCAATCTTGGTATCGAGAATAAAGAATTTTTAGTTTTGCTTGGGCCATCCGGTTGCGGCAAATCAACGACCTTGCGTATGATCGCCGGTCTTGAATTCCCCAGCGAAGGCAGGGTTTTTATCGGTGATATCATGGTCAATAATGTACCGGCTAAAGACCGCGATATTGCTATGGTCTTTCAAAATTATGCATTATATCCTCACATGAAAGTTTACGATAATATGGCCTTTGCGCTGCGCCTTCGCGGTTACTCTAAAAGTGATATCGATAAACGGGTTAAAGAGGCCGCGCAGATCCTGAATATCGGTCACCTTTTGATGCGGCGCCCTAAGCAGTTATCCGGCGGAGAGCGCCAGCGTGTGGCGGTCGGGCGTGCCATCGTGCGTAAACCGATGGTCTTTTTATTCGATGAGCCACTAAGTAATCTTGATGCAAAGATGCGTGTCCAGATGCGCACCGAGATCCATAAGCTGCACCTAAAAATACAGACAACGATGATTTATGTTACCCACGATCAAACCGAGGCGATGACTTTGGGTGACCGCGTGGCGGTGATGAAGGATGGCAAGATCTTGCAATGCGATGCTCCTTTAAAAGTCTATAATAGCCCGGTAAACAAATTTGTCGCCGGTTTTATCGGTTCGCCGCCGATGAATTTCATGAAGGGTAAGATCGTACGTGAAAACGGTATGCTTTATTTCGACGAAGGGAATTTAAAAGTGAAGATCGTCAGTGAGATGCATAAGCCGTTGGAAAAATATATTAGCAGGGAAATATTTTTTGGTATCCGGCCGGAAGATATTTACGATAAACTTTTTGCCTCATCGGCCACTCCGGAAAATACTGTGCGCGTATTGTGTGATGTAGTCGAAACTATGGGGGCGTCCAACCACTTATACCTCTCAACCGACAACAATACCTTCATCGCGGTGGTGGGTTCCGGTGATGCTCCGGTTATAGGCACGGTTGTAGAGGTAGTGTTTGATATGAAAAAGGCACACTTTTTTGATCTGAACACTGAAGAAGCGATTGTATAATTTTTTTCTTATCACAACTTTATTGATTTATTTTTGTGCCGGTTGTATTCTCTTGTCACAGAAATATCTTAATTTTCCTGTATTTTTTGCGGCTATTTTTATTTTTGTTGGTTTGGCCTGGTTTTTGCGCCGGCGCGACCGGCGTTTGTCCCTTGATTTAGATAGCGATATCGAGGCGGTTCAGGAAAAGATTAATCTTCTGGAGGCGTCGTTAGTTGATAAAAAAAAGATGCTTTTGTCCTTACCGCAAAAGTCGGAAAAAATATCATTTTTGTTTGATATTTCTCACCAAGCTACAACGTTGATCGATTTTGAAGAGATTTTCGGTTTTATGGTCGAGGAGGCTTTTGAGCTTTTTCCGCAGGCGGATAATATTTTACTATTTATGCTTCAAGGGAGTATTGATTCATTGACTTTGGTGCGTTCTAAAAAAAAGAACCAGGTTGCGATTAAAGAGAAGAAAGGTGATATTGTTGATTTTTGGGTGGTGCGCAACAACCAATCGCTGATCATTGACGATATTGCCAATGATTTCCGTTTTGATCACGCTAAGGTCGTTTGTCACCGTGAGCGGAGTATCAACTCCCTTGTTTCCAGCCCATTGGCGATCGGGGAGAAAGTTTTTGGGGTATTAAGGGTTGAGAGCAAAGCCTCCACGGCCTTTAGCCATGAAGATTTTCGTATTTTCCGCAGCCTTTGCGATATCTCCGCGGTGGTCTTGGAGCGTGCCGGGCTTTTCCGTGATATCGAAGAGTTGGCGATTATGGATTCGTTAACCGGACTTTTTTTGCGTGATTACTTTTTTGGGCGGCTTAAAGAAGAGGTGGCCAGGGCATTAAAGAATAAAACCAACCTTGGGATTATTATGATTGATATCGATGACTTTAAAAAGATCAATGATCTTTATGGCCATGCAGTAGGTGATATTGTTTTGAAGCGTACGGCGAAGATCATGCAGAGTGCGATCGGTGAATCCGGTAATACCGCCTGCCGGTTTGGTGGTGAGGAGTTTATCGCCTGCATGGTTGAGTGCGATAAAACCAGCCTTTTGGCTAAGGCGCAAGAGATGCGCCTGGCGATTGAAGCGTGCAGCGTGGTTTTTCGCCGCAAGCAGGTAAATTTTACGGTTTCGGTCGGGGCCGTGATGTTGCCGCACGACGGCTGTGACCTTCTAGACCTCTTGGATAAGGTCGATCACTTGCTTTATGCGGCAAAAAAGCAGGGTAAAAATCAGGTTTGCAGTAATTTATGATTGTTTGGGTAATTTTTATTAGCGCGTTTGCTTGCATGGTAGCGGGAAACCTTATCCTTACCGTCAATGCTTTGCATTTGAAAAAGCAGCAGAAACGGGATATTGCCGTATACTACGATAAACTCTTGCTGCAGGAATCGGAGATCCATCGTAAAGTCGAAGCGATGGAGCTCTCGATGAGCCGGCAATTTTCTTTTTATGATTTGATATGCAAGATCGATTCGATTGTTGATAAAAAGGCACTCTTTGCGGTTTTACTTGACGAGATGAAGCACATGAGTTTTGTTGATGAGGCTGTAATCGCCGTAACGGCGCCGCAAGGCGATTGGTTGGAATTCGCATTTAATGATAGCGAGGAGGAACGCTTATTCGTTAAGATAAAAGTTAACGATGCTCTGCAATATGTGGGTTTGTCGGCAGAATTGGCCGGTTTATGCCTGGAACGGATCAACCTCTATGGCCGCTTACAGCAGCTTTCGATCTATGATGCTTTGACTACCGTTTATAACCGGCGTTATTTTAATCTGCGTTATGACGACGAATTTGCCCGTGCGAAAAAGTATCAACATAATTTAGCGCTATTAATGCTGGATGTCGACCACTTTAAAAAAGTTAATGATACCTACGGCCATCTGGTAGGGGATGCAGTTTTGCGTGAAGTGGCGTCTCAGATAAAAGCCAGTATCCGCGAGGTGGATTTCGTGGCACGTTTAGGCGGTGAAGAGTTTGTTATAGTCTTGTCGGAGACTGGGCAGGAAGGGGCGTTGATGGTTGCGGAACGTATTCGTGCTAAGATCTTCAGCCACGCTATCCAGGCGTTTGATGAGGAGATCCAGGTCTCGGCCAGCATCGGCGTTTCGGTTTATCCGGTTAACGCCGTTAATCCGGATATGCTCCTTGAGGCGTCGGATAAGTTTTTATATAAGGCCAAAGCCTCCGGCCGCAACCGCGTAGTATCGGCGTAAAATTTTTCCCACGGCAGGAAAAGTTGCAGTATAATACCTTTCTATTTTTATCAATATAATCACAAGGAGAGCATATGCGCAGCGATGAAGCAGTAAATTATCTTCTGGAGGCATCGGTAAAAGAACAAAGCGAATTAACTGCGGCCAATCCGTTCAAGGATAATGGTTTTGACGCTGGCAAAGGCCGCTTAGGCTGGGCCAGGATCGTTGGTTTTGAGGTTATCCGCCATATTCTTTCCGAGATCGAAGATGTGATTTATCCTTTTGATACCTTTATTTTTGTTGGAATGGGTGGTTCGGTTAACGGAATGAAGCCGCTACTTTCGTTTTATAAAGATTGTTCTATCTATACGATCGATAGCCTTGATCCAGCTGCCCTTGCCGAATTAAAATCCAAGATCAAGAATTTAGAGAAAACCCTGGTTATCCCGATATCAAAATCCGGTACGACTAAAGAGACGCAGCTTATTGCATCGTCGTTGAAGATGCTTTTTGGCGATAGTTGGCAAAAGCATTTTTTGATTCTGGCCGACCCGGCTGCTTTTGCTAAGCTCGATACGTTAGGTTGGCAGGGAGTCAAGCGGTTTGCGATTCAATTCGACCAGAAAGAAGATATCGGCGGGCGTTTTTCCTGTCCGCAAACATTGATTTTTATGCTCCCGCTTTACATTGCGTTAAAGAAAGATTTTGACCGCATGGAAGTTTTTTACGGTGAATATACACGGTTGCAAAAAGAGGCGCGCACTCAGGCGGCAATATTGGCGGCAAAGCACCAGAATCAAAACCCCGCTTATTTTTGCCCGGTAGTTACCGATGATATGCGTGAAGTTTTTGCTTCGTGGCTTTATCAGCTGTTTCAAGAATCGATCGGTTCCAAGAAAGATGGTTTAGCCACTAAGACTGTGGTTATTCGCGAGAAGGGCCATGAAAACTTTATCAGCTTGCCGTTTATCGCTAAGATTGATAATCCCGCCGTCTACATTATGGCCCATATGTATTTTTTTCAGTGTTTTGTGGCTTTTTATGCGGCTTATCAAAATTTGAATTTTGTTAACCAGGAGATGGTAGAAAAATATAAAGCTCAAATGCGTAAATTAGAAGGGCAAAAGATCGAAGATATTAAGGCGGTAAACATGCGCGAATTGATCGCGACGGTCAAGGTGCCGGCGGAAAAGTTCAGGTATATCGATATTGTTCTTTATTTCCATCCCGCCGCTGCGGTCATCAAAAAGTTCAAAGACGAATTTGTTAAAGCTTTTCCAGGAAAGAATATTATTGTCGTGATCGGCAGTGATTGGAACCACCACTCCTATCAGGCCGCGCCCGGAGATAAAGAGACTTTTTTTGTTCTGGTCCAGGCTGGGTTTTACGATACGCGTGTTGAGCCGTTCACGGAGCCGGTTTTAACGAAGAATGTTGAAGCGTTAAAGACGATTGCGAAAGCCACCTATTTGACGATTCAGGAAAAATCGGCATTGTTGGCTTTTGAAAATTAATAGAAAGGGGTTTTTATGGCAGGGGTTTTAGCACGTTTACGAGAACAAGCAAAGCGCGATCCAAAGGTCATTGTTTTTCCTGAATACGATGATGATCGTGTTTTGAAAGCAATCGATATTATTAAAAAAGAAGGGATTGCCAAGACGGTTTTGTTGGCACCGACTACTCTAGATGCAAAACGCCAGGAAGAGTTTGCCGCTAAATTTTTCGAACGCAAACAAGCTAAAGGCGTGACCCTGGAAGAAGCCCGCCAGACCATGAAAGATACCATGTATTACGCGGCGATGATGTGTAAGTATGGTTATGCTGACGGCTTAGTTTCCGGAGCAAAACTTACGACCGCGGCGGTATTGCGTGCCGTGATCAATTGCATGTCGATCGATCGCAGGGACGCGATCGTGACCAGTTGTTTTATTATGGAGATACCCGATTGCCCATATGGCGAGCAGGGTACATTGATTTATGCTGATTGTGGAGTAATACCCAGCCCTTCTTCGGAGCAGCTTTCCCGTATCGCCTCTGCTGCCGCGCGTTTTGCCAAGGAAGATCTGGATATCGAGCCGCGTGTGGCATTTTTAAGCTTTTCCTCAAAAGGCAGTGCCGAGGGCCGCTGGATCGATAAGGTAAAAGAGGCAGTGACTATGGTCAAGGCGCGGAATTTGCCTTATGCTTTTGATGGTGAACTGCAAGCCGATGCCGCGCTGGTTCCGGAAGTCGCTTCGCGTAAGCTCAAAGACAGCCCGGTTGCGGGAAAAGCCAATGTTTTGATCTTTCCTGACCTCGATGCGGGTAATATCTGCTATAAATTAACTGAGCGCCTGGCTAAGGCACGGGCGATCGGGCCGATTACTTTAGGCACGGTTGAGCCATGCAGTGATTTGTCGCGCGGTTGCAGCGTGGATGATATCATTGATGCCGCGGCGGTGACGGTTGTGCGTGCCCAGAAGCGCGCATTAAATAAGCATCAGACAAACGAAGAGGCTTAAGATGAACATTCTTGTTATCAACTGCGGAAGCTCATCGATCAAATATAAGCTTTTTGATTTTCCTTCGGAGAAGCTTATTACTTCCGGCAATGTTGAGCGTATTGGTACGGTCAATTCTACGATCCAGAACCACTCGGAAGGCGTACACGCGATCATTAAAGAGCTTTTGAGCGAAAAGATCATCAACTCTCCCGAAGATATCGCGGCAATCGGCCATAGAGTGGTGCATGGCGGCGAGACTTTTTTTAAACCATGCTTGATCGACGATAAGGTCATCAAAAAGATCGAGCAGTGCTGCGCCTTTGCGCCATTGCATAATCCGGCTAATTTGGCGGGTATCAAGGCTTGCGCAGAAAATTTTACTAAAACTAAAGAGGTGGCGGTTTTTGATACGGCGTTTCACCATACCTTGCCCGATTATGCTTACATGTACGCGATCCCGTATAGCTACTATGAAAAATGTAATATCCGTAAATATGGTTTTCACGGGACATCACACCAATATGTTGCCGGCCGTGCCGCGGAGATGCTGAAAAAACCAATTGATAAATTAAAGCTGATCACCTGTCATCTGGGTAATGGTTGCAGTATCACGGCGATTAAAAACGGGCAATCGATCGATACTTCGATGGGGTTTACGCCGCTCGAAGGTTTGATGATGGGTACGCGCTGCGGCGATATCGATACCGCGGCGGTATTTCATTTAATGCACACGGAAAATATCTCGTCGAAAGATATGGATACGGTTTTAAACCGTAAAAGTGGCTTGCTCGGTGTATCCGGTGTCAGTAATGATATGCGCGAGATATTAAACGGCGTTAAAGAAGGCAATAAACGTTGTAAATTAGCTTACGATATGTTTATTTACCGGATCAAGAAATATATCGGTTCTTATTACTTTATCTTAGGCGGGGCTGACGCGATCTGTTTGACTGCCGGCATTGGTGAAAACAATATTGATCTTTTCGATAATATTAAAAAACATGTTGGCGAAGTATTCCCTAAAAAGACCAAAGTGATTGTGGTCAAGACTAACGAGGAATTGATGATCGCTCAGCTTACTTACAATTTGATAAAATAATTTTTGGAGGCATTTATGATGCGGACTATGCTTAAATCAAAAATCAGTTATCCCAAGGTTACTGAGGCGAAGCTTCATTATAAAGGTAGTATTACGATCGACGAGACTTTGATGGAGGCTGCTAATATTCTTGAACACGAGCAGGTATCGGTTTTAAATATGAACAACGGCGTGCGTTTTGATACTTACGCGATCAAGGGCAAAAAAGGCAGCGGTGTGATCTGTTTAAATGGCCCGGCGGCCCGGTTGGGTTACGAAGGCGATACGGTAGTGATCTTGACTTATGCCTCTTATAATGAAACCGAATTGAAAGGTTTTAAATCTATTCTGGTGGAAGTCGATGAGCGAAACAAAATTAAAAATACGCGTCTGGCCTGATCCGATTTTACGCAAAAAATGTAAACCCGTCGAAACGATCGACGATAATATCCGCGCGCTTTTAGAAGAGATGCGCATCTTGATGCATATCCACAATGGTATCGGTTTGGCGGCAAATCAGGCTGGTCTAGACCTGCATATGCTTGTTTGCGAGACGCGCGGTTGTTCGTTTAAACTGGTCAATCCTAAGATCACCCAAGCCGAGGGCGAGGTAAAGTTTGGCGAGGGGTGCTTAAGTTTTCCCGGCATCGAGCTTGATGTTAAACGTGCTAAGAAAATTTTGGTCGAGGCGCTCGATGAAAATGGTAAACCGGTAAAATTATGGATTGACGATGTTCTGGCGATCGTCTTGCAGCATGAAATAGATCATATAAATGGGATACCCTTTATTTACCGCGTTTCGGCCTGGCAGCGTCTTAAAATATCTCCTAAGCTTAAAGCTCTTAAGGCAAAATATGGAATGTCCAAACCAGCAAAAAAACGCTAAGATCTGCACTTGTACCTATGCGGGTTGTCCGCGGCACGGATTGTGTTGCGAGTGCCTGCATTATCACCGTAAGCATGATCAACTTCCCGCCTGTTTTTTCTCTTTCGGTGCTGAAGCCACCTATGACCGCTCGTTAGAGAATTTTATCAAAGATAGAAAATTATAACCTTTCTAGACTTCCCGGCTAAAATAGCTTATAATTAAAAATACTTATGGAAAATAAAAAAGTTGCAGTTATCGGGGCAGGGATAGCGGGGGTAAGCGCGGCGATTTATTTGAAGCGCGCTGGGCTGGATTTTGATATTTTTGAGAGCCGTGCCGTGGGCGGACAGCTTTTGTTTGTTGAGCAGGTTGATAATTATGCCGGGCTAGCGCAAGGAGTTATGGGGCGTGAACTGGCCGCCACCCTTGCCAAAAATCTTGATGAGTTGGAAATAAAGCCAATAACGGAAGAGGTAGAGGCTGTGACTGTCGAAAAGCAAAAAGTTATTTTAAAATATGGCAAGCAAAACGCATCTTATGATGGCATGATTATTGCCACCGGTGCGGCCTTTAAAACATTAGACATAAAAGGTGAGACAGAGTTTTCCGGCAGGGGTGTTTCTTACTGTGCGATCTGTGATGGTTTCTTTTTTAGGGGCAAAGATGTGGCCGTCGTGGGCGGAGGCAATAGTGCGATAGAAGAAGCGCTATATTTAAGTAATATTGCCCGCAAGGTTTATCTTATACACAGGCGTAATAATTTTCGCGCTATGGAATATTTGCAAAACGAATTAAAACATAAAGCTAATATTGAACTAGTCTTGGACAGCGTGGTCGAGGAGATCATTGGCACTGATTTTGTTAACCAGATGAAGGTCAAGAATATCAAGACATCGGCGTTACGCACCATAGAGTCCAACGGTGTCTTTGTGGCCGTGGGGATCGTGCCTACCACTGGATTGTTTAAAGGTGCAATAGACCTTGATGACGCCGGATTTATTTTAACCAACGAAGAGATGACCACTTCTTGTGATTATATTTGGGCGTGCGGTGATTGCCGTAAACGTCCATTGCGCCAGCTTATCACTGCGGCCTCAGAAGGGGCTACGGCTGCGATCAGCGCCTATCGCCGCTTAAAAGGCGGTTACATCAGTTCGTAAAAATATGAAAAATAAACTTTTTTTTGCTTTACGCCTTCTGGTCGCGGTGGCCTTGATCGTTGCTTTGTTTAAATTGGTGCCCTACCAGGCTTTGGTTGGTATTTTGAAGCATGCAAAGAAAGAGTATATTTTATATGGTTTTTTAATCTACCTTGTTTCTAATTTTCTGGCGGTGATGCGCTGGCGTTATATCTTAAAGTGGTTGGGGATCAAGATTAAAAAAAGCGAAGCCTTTATGGCGTTTTTTTCCGGGTTATTTTTTAACCTTTTTTTCCCATCATTTATTGCCGGGGATGTGTTTCGCGCCGGAATCATCTCCTATCGCCATGGTAAATTAAAGAAATCAGCATCCTCAGTATTTATGGACCGCTTCAGCGGTTCGGTTTCTTTGGCGATCGTTGCTTCTTGTGCGGCATTTGCCGGGATCAAAAAACATATCAGCCCGCATATTTTAAGCGCAATTTTTTTATTGTTGATCATCGTAGCGGCGACTACGGTGATCATCTTTAGCCGCCGGGTGTTTACTTTTCTCCTTAAGATCGTACCGAGCGAAAAGTTACGTGTCCAGGTGACTAAATTTCACGACGAGCTTTATTTGTTCCGCGAGCACCCGCACGCTTTTTTTATTTGCATGGTTGTTTCGGCTTTTATCCATCTTTTTACCTGTCTTTGTTTTTATGTCACCGGTTTTGCTTTTGGCCTTACCATTTCCTTTGTCGATTATTTAATCGTTGTGCCGATTGTTATGTCGGTTGCGCTTATCCCGGTAAGTATCGCCGGTGTCGGCACGCGCGAGGCGGCATCAGTTTATTTCTTTTCGATGGTCGGTGTTGACAAGCCGGTAGCATTAAGCTTGTCGTTGATCAACCTGGCGTCGGTTATTTTTATCAGCTTGATCGGTGGGGTGATATATTTGCTTGTTTATCATAAGGTAATTCAGAGAAAGGCTGAGCCATGAGTTTTGTTAAATTCCTAGGTACTGCCGGCGCGCGATTTGTGATGATCGACCAATTGCGTTCATCCGGCGGGGTTTGGATCAATTGTAAGGATACAAATGTTATTTTGGATCCCGGCCCAGGCGCCTTGGTGCGCTGCCATAGCTCGCGGCCGAAGCTTGACCCCAAAACGCTTGACGGAGTTATTTTGACCCACAAGCACCTTGACCATTCCGGTGACGCCAATGTGATGATCGAGGCAATGACCAAAGGCGGTTTTGAAAAACGCGGGAAGCTTTTTGTGCCCCAGGATGCCTTAGGTTCGCATGGCGTAATTTTTTCTTATTTACGAAAATTTCCTGAGAAGGTGGAGGTCTTAACCGAGGGTGAGCGTTTTTCTGTCGGCGAGCTTAAGTTTAAAGTTGCGGTAAAAAATATTCATCCGGTCGATACTTACGGGCTTAAATTTTTTATCGAGGACGAAATCGTCTCCTTTGTTTCGGATACGCGTTATTTCCCTGAGTTGGCGGTTGCGCATAAAGATGCGACTGTATTGGTTTTAAATGTAGTCTTTTACGATAAGCGCAGCGATATCGACCACATGTCGATTCATGAGGCGATTGAGTTGATCCGGGCAATTAAGCCGAAAAAAGCTATCCTTACCCATTTTGGCATGAGCATGCTTAAGCAGAAACCATATCTTATTGAGCGTGAACTTCAAACTGGCTTAGAGATGGATGTGCAGTTAGCTTATGATGGCTACACTTTGAATTTACCTTTGGATGAATAGATTCCATTGACATTTAATTGTTTTTTTATACAATTATACCCTGTTGGCCCCATCGTCTAGCCTGGTCTAGGACGCTTGGTTCTCAACCAAGTGACACCGGTTCAAATCCGGTTGGGGCTACCATTCATTATAATTTATTAATAATTTTTTAATGAAGATTTAATTTGTAGGGAGTATAATAACAAAATATGTCTATCGTGTTTTATGTAAATCGTAATAAAACCGAATCAAATTTTGTGCCGGATAACGGCCTTGTGCTTAAGGCTGATACTTCGCGGGCGTTGATCTTACTTCATGGCTTGACCGGTACGCCCAATGAAATGCGATTTTTGGCTGGCTGGCTTAACCGAGAGGGGTATTCAGTGATTTGTCCACGCTTAGCCCATCATGGAGAGCCGGTCGAGGTCTTAAAGGACGCGCGTTGGCAGGATTTTTATGCCACGGTACGCGAGACTTTTTTTAAGGCCAAAAACGAATATCGTGAGGTTTATGTGGCGGGTCTGTCTATGGGGGCGCTTTTGGCGCTCCTGCTGGCAGAAGAGTTTCCGGGCAAAATTTCTGGTGTAAGTTGTCTTTCCCCGACCTTGTTCTATGATGGCTGGAATACCCCGTGGTATAAATGCTTCTTACCTTTGGCTTATTTAACGCCGCTTAAGCATTTTCTTTATTTCAAAGAGAGCCCGCCTTACGGCCTTAAGAATGAACGCCTGCGTGCAATGGTACATGAATATTTTGGTTCGGCGCGGGTCGATGACTTAAGCGGTGTGGCTCAATTCGGTTATCCATTATTTCCGGTTTCGCTTTTATACCAATTGAATCTTCTGGTGCGTCATTTGATCCCTAAACTTGCTAATATCCACGCACCGGTACAACTTATTCAGGCTAAAGAAGATGATATGACCAGCGTTAAGAATTCTCAATTTATTTATGATCGTATTCAGTCCAAGGCGAAGGAGATATTCTTGCTGGAGAACTCTTATCATGTGATCACGGCTGACCAGGAGCGTACTAAAGTTGCCCAGGCAATGAGCCGTTTTTTTAGTGCTAATTACAAGGAGGAGAATAGTGATGAGCGACATCAGGTTGCCTAGATTATCAGATTGCTCGATTTTTTTCGATTTTGATAAAACTATTACTTTGTCGGATGTTACCGACGATATTATCGAGAAGTTTGCGGTAAACCAGGATTGGATCGCGGTTGAAAACGCCTGGAAGCGCGGCGAGATCGGTTCTCGCGTCTGTTTGGCAAAGCAATTAGAGTCGTTACGGGTCACCCAGCCGGAACTGGTGCGCTATCTTGCGACCGTACGCATTGACCCGCACTTTGAAAGCTTTTTGGCGATGTTAAAGCGCGAGGGGATCAAGCCGGTGATTTTAAGCGATAATTTTACCTTTGTGATCGAGACGATTTTGAAAAATAACGGGATAAAGGGGATCAAGGTCCATGCTAACGGCCTTAGATTTAAAAATGACCGGTTAATCCCGGTTTTTCCTTATTCCGACCGCACTTGCACCCGTTGTGCTCATTGCAAAAAAAAGAGCTTGCTCAATAAAGATCTTCGCGATAAAGTAGTCATTTATATCGGCGATGGATTATCCGATATCTGCCCGTGCAATCACGCAGATATTGTTTTTGCCAAGGATGATCTTTTGAATCATTTTCGTCGAGAAAAGCGGCTTTGCCTGGCGTTTAACACAATCGAGGACATCAAGAATTATTTCAGGGGGTTACAATGAACAAAAAAGCGAAAGTATCTAAAAAAGCATCGAGGATCGGCGAAGATGAGCTATTACGCCTTGAGGCGGAGTATTGTTCGTGGGGCGATACGGTTCACTACGCCGAAAAGCTGAATATTTTTGACCGGGCCGAAGGGGTCTATCTCTACGACCGCGAAGGCAAGGAGTACCTCGACCTGCAGATGTGGTATTCGGCGGTAAACTTTGGTTATAAAAATAAGCAGATCAACGATGCGTTAAAAAAACAGATCGACAAGCTTCCGCAGTTAGCTTGTCAATATTTGCACGAGGAAAAGATCCAGTTGGCAACGAAGATATCCCGTATAATGCAGAAGACCTTTGAGGTCAAAGGCCGGGTCCACTTTAATGTCGGCGGCTCCGCAGCAGTGGAAGATGCGTTAAAGGTGGTACGTAATCATACCGGGCGCAACTTGGTCTTTTCTTTTATGGGCGGTTACCATGGCCGTACCTTGGGCGCATCGGCGATCACCTCGAGCTATCGCTACCGGGAAAAATTCGGCCACTTTGCCGATCGGGCATTTTTTACCCCATATCCGTATTGTTTTCGCTGCCCGTTTGAAAAAGAGCGTGACAGCTGCAAACTTTATTGTGTGCGCCAATTTGAAAAACTTTTTGATACCGAATACCACTCCGTGGTCAATAAGAAGACCGATCGCTGTGAATTCGGCGCGTTTTTTATTGAAGCGATCCAGGGCACCGGCGGTTATGTCGTGCCGCCGGCGGATTATTTCCCAGCGTTAAAACAGATCCTGGACCGTTATAAGATATTGTTAGTCGATGACGAGATCCAGATGGGCTTTTTCCGTACCGGAAAATTCTGGAGTATCGAGCACTTTAATGTTATACCGGATATTTTAGTTTTTGGTAAAGCTATGACTAACGGCTTAAACCCGTTATCGGGTATCTGGGCAAGAGAGGACTTGATCTCGCCTAAAGTTTTTCCTGCCGGTTCGACCCACTCGACTTTTTCTTCCAACCCTTTGGGCACGGCAGTGAGCCTCGAGGTACTTAAGGTGATTGAGGAGTCAAACCTGGCGGTCGAAGTGCCGCGTAAAGGCAAATATTTGATCGACCGGCTGAAAAAGCTCTCCGAAAAATACCCGCAAGTCGGCCACGTCGAAGGTTTAGGCTTGGCGATCCGGGTCGAGATCTGCCGTAAGGACGGCTTTACTCCTAACAAAGATTTAACCGATGCGATCGCGACCGCCGGTTTGTCCGGTAATTTGAACGTTAACGGCAAAAAGCGCGGCCTTATCCTGGATGTGGGCGGTTATTACAAGAATGTTTTCACCCTGGCGCCGTCATTATTGATCACCAAAGAGGAGATCGATCTAGGCGTCGATCTTTTCGAAGAGGCATTGCGTAAAGGCCTTGCGATGGTCTCCTGCTAGGTGTAATGTTGCCGGTACGCGTACTTGATTTTGACGAGAGCCTGGTACGACAAAGAGAGTTGATCAAGCGTTTTACCCCGGTAGTTACCGATTTACACGCTTTTGCGCCGCATTGCCGCCATTGGATGGATAAAGGCACGGCGTGTAAGCTTAAAGCGGTTTTGGGCCCAGGTATAAAAAATCAGATAACCTTTCTTGGCTCCGGCGATTTTCACCATATCACCAGCCTTTTGCTTGAGCAATTTAGCGAACCGGTCACGCTTGTTGCTTTTGATCATCATCCGGATTGGGATATTATGCCGCCGCGCTATTGTTGCGGCTCATGGGTCACTCAGGCGCTGAAGCTGCCCAATCTAAAAAAAGCGGTATTACTTGGTATCGCTTCGAAAGATATTTCGACTTTTGGTATACAGACCGGTAACCTGGCGGCATTAAGAAACAACCGCGTGGAGATCTACCCGTACAAGCACGCACCGACTAAGGTTATCTTGCGTAAGGTCCCGGATAATGTTGCAATCGATCTTAAACGCGGTATTTTTGTTACCAAGATCACTTGGCGTGAGCTTGCAGGCTGTTCGCTGGTTGATTTTTTTTCTCAGCTTATGCCGCGGATACCGACAAAAAATATTTACATCACGGTCGATAAAGATTGTTTGTCGGCTGAATCTGCCTTGACTAATTGGGAAGAGGGCTGTTTTAAGCTTGATGAGCTTTTATTGCTACTTAAGATGTTTAAAGATAAATTTTCCCTTATCGGCGCAGATATCACCGGAGAATATTCGCCGCTTGGCACGATCCACGGTAAATTAAAGAGCATTCTTACCCGGCTAGACCATCCGCACGATTTTAGCGCATCCACTCACACGCAGGAAGAGATCGATTCGATCAATGAACGCACCAACCTGAAGATCCTGGAAGTGTTAGCTTAAAGCGACCAGGATGACTCCGGCGATGATCAGCAAGACTCCACTGATCCTTATCATATTCATCTTTTCGCGCAGGAAAACTACGGAGGCGATCATGATCAGGACATATTGCAGGCTATCTACCGGCATGGCCACGCTTAAATCGACCCCGGCTAAGACCGTGAACCAGAAGATCCATGCCGCCAGGATCATTAAAAACCCTACCCAGACTAACGGCGCTGTAAGAATATCGCGTACGAAGATAAAGCAGCCCTTGATTGATCTAAAACTGGGTTTTTTTAAGGAGTTGATACCCTTTTTAAGCACTACCTGTTCGGTGGTGCCGAAGATCTCATGTATGATTAAAAAGATAAAGTATTTAAGCTTCATGACTTATGTCTTTGTGGCGGGTTGATTGCGATACCAGATATATACCGGCGCAAATGATCGCAATGCCCAGCCACCGGACCGGGGTAACGTGTTCGTGGAGGAAGATCATGGAAAAGATCGGAACGATGATGTAGATCACCGAGCCCACAGGGAAGGCAACGCTTAGCTCGATGCGCGAAAAAACCGCCATCCACAAAAGAAAGTTAAAGACATAGATCGCAATACCCGCCCATAATATTGGGGAAGAGAAGATTTTCAGGATAAATGGAGCGAAATTAGCCATTGTAATATCGGTGATCCCGGTTGAGATCGCGCCTTTTTTAAAGAGGATCTCCGCCGCAGACTCCAACAGGTCGGCAAAAGCGATAACCAGGAATATCTTAAGCGTCAGGGGCGTGGTTTTTTTCATTAGCTTTTAATGCTTTAAAAATCGGATCATAATTTTCCGGTTTTATGATTGTGCAAATTGCGCCGAAAAAAAAGTTTAATACCGGATTTACGTGCCGGGCATAGATATATTGCGGTATAAATTTAAAATCAAGGCGTTTTTTCGGATCGTAATTAAGCGCACCGGCTTCGTAAACGCTTATCTTGTTTTCTATGCACCAGATTACGATATCACGAAATGTTAAATAGTAAAGATGATATTGGTGGGCAATGGCATAATCCAGGCCGATATAGGCGTCAACCAAAATCCCGTTCTTGACTAAACAGAGGTTGAAGGCGACTAATTTGCCATCGATTCTCCATAAAAAATATTTTGCTTCATCCGGCATATTGATTGAAATGTTCTGAAAAAAAGTTTTAGGCATGATCTCAAATTGTACGTCGCTTTTTCCTAAGGTGTTGGTGTAGAGGGCGTAAGCTGCGTCTAATTCATCGCCTAGCGCGTTACGGGTTTCCATGGTGATTGCAACGTCAGCGACTTTGGCAAATTTGCGTTTTAAGTCTTTACGCGTGGCGCGGCTTAGTGAGCTGAAATATTCGTCGAAAGATTTAAAGTGTATGGGGAGTTCTGCCGCGGGATAGGCCTGGACCTCATGAAAGGCAAAGCTGGCAATCGGCGCAAGGCATGATTGCGATGCCCTGGGAAAATCTTTAAACGCGATCAGCGAGGCTTTTTGGCTTTGTGCCAGCAAAAACATTGCGTGGATTAATTCTTTAATGATCGTTGCGGGTTGATCGCTTTTTAAACCGATCCTGCCTTCGCAGGCGGATGCGCCGCAGATCAAAGCCCGGATCGAGAGAAAACGTGGAAAGATTTTTTTTATTTTCTCGATGATCTTTCGTAGTGGGCCTTCGATCGTAGTCTCCAGCGGGTAGTCCATAAGAAAACACGGCGCGATGCAAACCATCTGATCGTTTTCGTATATCGTGATGTAGTAGTTTTGGAATTGTTCGGTGGTAGTCTGGTCGAGGGTCCGGAAAAAATCATAGCTTTCGACGATCGGGGGAAAAAGCTGATCCCACTGTGATCGGGTAATATCGTCAGCCTTAGAGAAGATTTTTGTGCCCAACTTTTTTTCGTCCATGGATTGGTAGTATACCAAAGAAGTACTACAAATAAAAGATATTACATGGTAGAATATTTCCTATATGAGTTTTGTTATATCCAAGATCTTCTGGTTTATTTTTAATATTCAAAGCGTGATCATTTTATCCCTTTTTGCGGGGTTGATCTTGTCGGCGAAGCGCCCGCGCGTCGGTTATGGGCTTATTATTTTTGCCTTTTTGTCGTTTGTCGTATGCAGCGTGCCATTTGTGCCGCATTACCTTGTGCAAAAGCTGGAAACGCGTATCTTGCCCGGTAAAGTCACCAGCGATATATCCGGTATTATTGTCTTGGGCGGAATTTTGGATATGGGTATAACCCGCCAGGGGCATATCGAACTTTTAGATAGTGCGGACCGGATCGTTTACGGCGTTATTCTGGCGCGGCAATACCCTAAAGCTAAGTTGATCTTAACCGGCGGCAGCGGCATGCTCGACCAGGCACAGAACTTTAGAGAGTCGGATTATTTAAAAAAGCTGGCGGTGGCTTTAGGTATCGAGCCGGAACGCATTATTGTCGAGCGCAATGCGCGCCGTACTTACGAGCATCCTCAATACCTTTCCGGGTTGATCGATAAGAAACAAAAATTTGTTTTGATCACCAGCGCCGCCCATATGCCGCGCGCTTTCGGCTGTTTTAAGAAAGCCGGGTTTAATGTCATTCCTTATCCGGTCGATTACCATGCCTACCGGGCTCGTACCAGTGGCATCTCGGTTGATGATTTTATCCCGGAGATAAATAATTTGATGATCGCTAATGATGTCGTCTATGAGTGGTATGGCCTTGCCTATTATCGCTTAATGGGTTATACCGGCGAGTTTTTCCCCGCGCGAAGTTTAATGAATTAATTATGAATACCTTGACAAGTATCATTAAAAATGTTAAACATTATGTATGATAAAAGAGCGTCTTTTTGGATGTGTAGAGAGAACCATTATTTTTCTATCTCTGCTCATTCTGCCGTCTGCGTTTAACTTATTTGCCCAAAACACCCCCGTAAACCCGACGCTTCCCGTGCCGCCGGTAACCCTGGAATATTCTCTCTCCGGTACACCTCAAGCCGGGATACCGATCGCTATAACAATTAAAGTTATCCCGCAACAGGATATGCATTTGGATATCAATTGCCTTTTGCCCCAAGGCGTTCAACCGGTTATTGAGCCCGGTATCCGTATCGCTCCTTATCGGGAAAAGTTTACCCCTAACTTAGAACGCCAACAAAACTACCATCTTGGTGCCAACCTCTGGGTTGGCCCGGCCAAAGCCGGAGAGGCCAAGCAATTCACCTTCCATGTCACTGCAGCTAAGAGCGGCAGCTACAATTTTGTCTGTCTTGCCGACGCCTTAAAGCAATGGGGCCAGAAAGAACTCGATTTTACTATTGATGTGAATTAAAGGAATCCCATGCTTTTTAAAAATAAAACGTTAATCACAGCCTTCCTGGCATTGTTGCTGTCTTTCGGTTTGTACACTTTTGCCCGGGCCGAAGTTAAAACTCTGGGTAATGCCGGTGCCTTCTATACCAATCTTCAAGTCAGTAACGGCCAGGTGATCTGGCAAGAGAGTGAACCCTGCCCTGGCGTCCCCGGCATGACGCAATATAATAATAGTTTGTGGCTTTATAACGGCGGCCCTCAGCCGGTGTTGCTTGCCGCTAGTACCAGTTATATGTCGCCTGGTGGTTTTAGTGCATCTCTTGATCATGGGGAAGTGGTTTGGAGCGCGGTGACGCCTGTTTACGATAATAACGGCCAAGTGATCAATAGTGTTTCGGAGATATTTGCTTCTATCAACGGTAACCCCACCCGGCTTACGAATAATTTACTTTACGATCCTACCAACGCCCTTACGGTTTACCATAATTCATCTCCTTGCGTAAGTAACGGCCAGGTAGTCTGGCAAGGCTCTGCTGCGGTTTATGATAATAGCAGCTCTATGCCTATGATTACCGGCAGTGACCAGGCAGTATTCCTTTACAACAACGCCGGTATGCCGCCAAGCAAGGTTGCTGAGGCTTTTAACAGTGCTACTTCTTCCGGTCAACAACCAGTTTACTTACTTTCTCCCCAGATCAATAACGGTCTTATTCTATGGCAAAAGTACACTTCCGTTAATATGCCGGCTGGTAGCCAATATATCTTATGCAGTAACCGCGATTATGACCATCAACCAAATGCCACCGGCTACTATGTATATTCTCCCAGCATGAGTAACGGCCAGGCGGTATGGCAGAGTTATGACGGTGCCAATTATCAGATATACCTTTACGATGGCAGCCAGACCACCCCTATTACCAGCGGTACTGCCAACAGCTATGACCCGCAGATCAGTAACGGCAAGGTAGTCTGGGAGTCGAACGGACAAATATACCTTTATGATATTGCCTCTAAGGCTAAGACCATAATTGCTTCCACGGATAATAATACACCTTCGCCAATCTTAGCTTCGCGTATCAGCAACAATCAGGTAGTGTGGGTAGATATGTCCGGTAAACTATCCCTTTACGACATTACAGCCAAAACCACTAAACCCGTAGATACCGGCGATATTATGGTTTCCAACAATCTGGTTTTTGATAACGGCCAGGTTGTCTGGGTAAGCTCGGATTCCAGCGGCACCCCAAAAGTCTTTTTGACCGACCTGCAATCTTTGGAGATGCTCGATGGTTCGGACTTTAGCGCTGGCACTACAATATTTACTAACCCCAATAAGCTTGTCGATAATACTGCACCTCAAATGAATGGCGCGGTTACCGACGGCGTAAGCCGGTTACTTTTAAGGCTGCAAACCAGCGATGCTCATGATGTTACTTTTAAGATAGAAACCGGCGACTCCGGTAACCCGGCCGTTGACAACGGCTGGTTGGAAACCCTCAACGGCCAAAATAGTACCTCTGGATCGCAAGATGTTACCGTAACCCCAACCCAGGTTAACGGCCAATATTACGCCTTTGCCGTATACCGCGCCCCTAAACACTTTGTTCATAAAGATAGCGATAAGAATATTTCCGAACGCACCGTTACCTTAGATGTAACTTCTGGCGTCAACCCCATTACCACCAAAGATATCACCCTCGACCGCCCGCCGTTGTTGCTGGTGCATGGGTTGTGGGCCAATAAAGATATGTGGTATGAAAACCCTTGTAATTTTTATGTTGGGTTATTAAATACCTTTCCCAGATTATTAATATCTACGCCGGACTATCAGGATAGTAATTCATCAAGCCTTAGTGTAAATAAAGATATAATGAAGGACAACATCGTTGAGGCAAAGAAAGTTTACCGATTACGCAATATTGCGGATGCGCAGGTAGATATTGTTGCTCATAGTATGGGCGGATTATTGGCACGAATATGGGCTGAGGCAGGTAAAAAAGTTTATGCACGTGATAATAATTTCGAGGCCGGCGATATCGACAAACTTATCACCTTAGATACTCCACACAGGGGTTCATTCTTGGCTGATGCCGGGTTTGCTTGCTACAATGGCCCGCATTCACCAGCGGCTTCAGCAATATTTACCGCTATGGAGTCAAGCGGAAAGTATTTAACAAAGGGAGCGGTAGAAGACTTAAAGACTACTAGTCCAGCTATCGTCGATATAAATTCTAAGCATACCAATGTCCCTGCGCACGCAATCGTTGGGAATTATATAAATTATTCTGTTAAATCACGCATTAACCCGTATGGAGAAACTATATATACGATAAACGGTTTGCCGGGTAGTTATTTAAATATACCAAATATTTTGGAAGAGAATCGTTATCTTTATGGTAGGCCTGATTACGAGATGGTTTCTTATATTATGAATGGTTCGGATTTAGTAGTTTCTACTGATAGCCAACAAGGGGGTTTAGGTTCTGCTACATATAGCGTTAATCATCACGATCACACAAACGCGACAACCAGCGAGGTTTTAAGTAGGATTATAGAATTGCTTAATGGCTCAAAAGATGATAATGTGTTTAGCAAAGTTCTTTAAAGTAAGGGGGAAGCGATGAAGAATATTTGTCATAGTATTTCGTTGATTTTGTTTTCATCTATTTTTTGCATGAACGGTTTTGCTGCTCCAGGAATAAAAATTACTTATCCGCAGGAAGGAGCAACAATACATTCTGGTCAGGATTTGACTATTAATATAGAGCCAATTGATGGCTTTGTCGCAGTTGATGGTTATTTAACGGTGGGCGATACCAAGACCGCAGTGCAGTTTACTAACTTGCCCACATCTATTAGTGTCAAGATGCCCCAAAATATTTTAGGTGAAATAAATATCGTTGCCTTTGCAAACGATGCTGCCGGCAATAGTCCTTTAAATACAATAAAAGTTGTTGTCGCGCCACCGGTTGGATCAAACTTAGTCTCTTTTGACTTTGATATGTATAAATCATTTCATTTCGAAGCCGATTGGAATGGTAATATTTTGACAGGTCCATATGCGCACGTAAAAGATTATCTTAGAGTATGGGGTGTGTATTCTGATGGAAATACTCGTCGCATGCCTAAGAGCGATCTTTCCTACATATCTAGTGATTCATCGGTTGTGTCGGTGGATAATCAAGGCAATATTGCTGCACATAAAGGTGGCAACGCTATAATTACTGTTTCTAGTGGTAATGTTACAGGAAATGTGCAGGTTTTCGTAGAATCGCCAAGCGGTATAAAACCTTCCCAAACCACACCGCCGACGATCAACATAGATATTGAACCTAAGCCTAATGCTGCCGGGTGGTGGAATAGCAATATCACGATTAGCCTTACCGCGCAAGCAGCAGCACAAAGTGCGGGAATTAGGGATATATTTTACGAATTTCCTTATATTAACGCCGATTCTCCCGACATCGCAAATACTCAAGTCGTTATCCCTTTTTCTACCGAAGGAGTTAACCTCTTACGCTATGGCGCTACCGATAAGGAGGGCAATGATACCGGCCAGCAATCCACAACCATCAACCTCGACAAAACACCCCCGGATATCACTTTAACCCTTTTGCCGGTAAATCCTAAGCCTAAGTGTAAAGAGGATGATTTTCCAGCTAAGTATTTTGGTCAGTTAAGCTATTCGACTACGGATAAGCTTTCCGGTTTAAAGGGTAGTAATGCAGGGTTAGCTATACCGGATATCAGCGCTTTTAAGATTAAACTAAAAAACGATAATCAGACAAGCGTTATCATCAACCTCAAGCGTAAAGTCGTTACGATTCACGCGCCTAATCCGCAGGATATTTTAAATCAGCTTAAAACCGGTATTTTTTCAATAGCCAATAATCAAACATTGCATTTAAATGTTAACCCTAAACGTAATAAGATACGTATTCTTCCTCAAGGTAATTTCCTAGCCCTCAAAGGCCCAACCCTTACGCTTAAGGCAATTGCCACCGACAACGCCGATAATATCGGCACTAAAGACCTAGCCTATCCTAACGTAAACCCTGCTCCGGTCACCGACGATGAAAACGGAGAGGATGAGTAGGGCTAAAATGTTGCTTCGCTATTAATGCTGTTGTGCCTTGCTGTAATTACTGATATAATTTGGCAATGTTGGCAAAACGCATAATCCCATGTTTGGATGTTAATAATGGCCGGGTGGTCAAAGGGGTTAATTTTATTAACCTGCGCGATGCCGGCTCGGCGGTGGAGAATGCTAAGTTCTATGAAAAAGAAGGTGCAGACGAGTTGGTTTTCCTCGACATTACCGCGAGCCACGAAGGGCGCAATACAACCGTCGACTTAGTGCGTGCCGTTGCGCAAGAGGTATTTATGCCCTTTACCGTCGGCGGCGGTATCCGTACGGTCGAAGATATGCGTAATATTCTTTTGGCCGGTGCGGACAAGATCTCGTTAAATACCGCAGCGGTAAAAAATCCTGCCTTGATAAGCGAGGGGGCAAAGAATTTCGGCAGCCAATGCATTGTCGTAGCAATCGATGCTAAGTCAAAAGTCAAAAGTCAAAAGTCAAAAGGAAAAAGCTGGGAAGTATATATCAACGGAGGAAGAACTCCGACCGGCCTTGATGTTGTCCGGTGGGCAAAAAAAGCCGAGAAGCTGGGTGCGGGGGAGATACTTTTAACCAGCATGGATGGGGACGGTACGAAAAATGGTTTTGATCTTTCCGTCACTAAGGCAGTCGCTCAAGCGGTAAAAATACCGGTTATCGCATCCGGCGGCGCGGGCAAGATCGAAGATTTTGTCGATGTCTTTAAAAAAACTAAAGCAACGGCGGCGCTGGCGGCGTCGATCTTTCATTTTCGCGAAATACGCATTAAGGATATTAAACAACACTTAAAAAGGAAAGGTATTGAGGTGAGACCATGAATGAAGTAAAAATTCCCGAATTGAAGCTCGATTCCAATGGCCTGGTCACGGCAGTGGTGCAGGATCACAAGACCAAAGAGGTCTTGATGGTCGCTTTCATGAATAAAGAATCTTTGCAGATAACGGTCAAAGAGGGGCGTACCTGTTTTTGGTCGCGTTCGCGTAAAGAGCTTTGGCGTAAGGGGGATACCAGCGGCCATGTCCAGACGGTAAAGGCGATCTATTACGATTGCGATGTTGATGCATTATTGATTATGGTCGAACAGATCGGCGCCGCCTGTCATACCGGCGAACGTACCTGCTTTTATCGTAAATTGGTTTAATTTTTCTTTTCTGCAAGAACGCGCGAAATCTCTTCCAGCAGCTTTTCCGGGTTGAAGGGCTTTATTACATAGCCTTCAGGATTAAAGCGGTCCATGGTCAGGTTGATGATGGTGCGTTCACCGCGTGCGGTCAACATGATAATGGGGATAGATTTTGTGGCTGAGTCCTGTCTTAATTTCATCCCTACCTCAACGCCGTCCATTTCCGGCATGGTGATGTCGAGGAGGATCACGCTGGGTTTTTCAATAACGGCTTTCTTTATCCCTTCCAGGCCGCTGGTTGCAATCATAACTTCAAAGTCATTGGCACTAAGCCGGGTAGCCAATAATTTACAGATTGTAAGGTTATCGTCAATGATCAAAATTTTTTTCTTAGGCATGGATTGTCTCCTAATCGTTTTTTAAGACGCGCTTTACTTCTTCCAGTAATTTTTCCGGGTTAAAGGGCTTGGTGAGGTACGCCTCCGGGTTAAAGCTTTCCATGGCTTTAACGACAATTGCATGTTCATTGCGGGCGGTTACCATAATGATCGGGATATTCTTCGTTGCTTCATGTGAGCGTAGCTTCATGCCGACCTCGACCCCATCCATGTCCGGCATTGTAAAATCTAAAAGGATCGCGGAAGGTTTTTCTTGCTCCGCTTTTATCAGCCCCTCGGCGCCGCTGGTTGCGATGATGACGTCGTAGCCGTTGGCCGTTAAGCGCGATGCCATTAATTTACCGATAAAAGCATTGTCGTCGATCACCAATAATTTATTTTTTGCCATATTTTTTCTCCAAAATAATTTTTTTCATAAAAGGTACTCTACCCATTTTTGTAAAAGCTCCATATTCACCGGTTTGCTTATCGAAGGGATCGCATTGGTCGTATATTGACGGAATTTTTCCGTTTCTACTTCGTAGGCAGAAATGATCAAGATCGGTATTGATTGTGTCTTGGCGTTTTGCTTAAGGCGGCCGATCACCTCATATCCGCTCATGCGGGGCATGCGCATATCCAATAGTATTAAGTCAGGTACCGATTGGTCGATTTTTTCTAATGCTTCCTGGCCGTCGGTGGCGGTAGCGATATTTTTATATCCGCCGCGGTTAAGCCAATGGCGCAAGCCTTCGACCAATGTCGGTTCGTCGTCGACAACCAGGATATTTTGTTGTTTTTGTACCTGGGCTTCTTCGGCGGTATTTTCATCGGCTTTTTTTAAGATGTCGCGGCCACTCGCGCCGTCCTGGGGGAAGGAGGCGTGGCCGTAGCTGAAACTGATTTGCGCTTCCTGGCTTGCCTCAAAGATAAAACCTTTGATCATACGCCTTAACTGGGTCTGCATGCCGGCGGCCTCTGATTTTCCTACCGGCGCAATGGCGATGATCTCCTCTTTGCCGATCGTGGTAGAAAATTTTCCGTTTGCGCGGATCATATTTTCAATTTCAAGGAGGATCTCATGGAGATTGTGGCTGTTTGGCCGTTCATCCTTGGAGCTGTGCATATTCAATCCTTTAAGTTTGATCACAAAAACCGATAAGGGTTGATGCATAACATTGGCCATGGAGATCGCTTCACTTATTGCCGAGATCGCTATCACATCGCGCTCATACCGGGGCAGGATGAAAGAAAATTTTGTGCCCTCTCCGGGCTTGCTTTCGACCCATATCTTTCCGCCGTGGTTCTCAACAAGGCCTTTAGCGATAGAGAGGCCAAGGCCGGTGCCGCCATCTTTGTGAAATTGTGCGCGTCCGACCTGCTCGAATCGGTTAAATAATTTCGGCAGGTCTTCCGGGTTGATACCCTTGCCGGTATCTGCTACTGAGCACTCGATCCAGCGCGCCCTTTCTTCCATATGGATTGTAATCGAACCTTTTTCGGTGAATTTAAAAGCATTGCCTAAAAGATTGGTGAATATCTGGATTACCCGGTCCTGGTCGACATAAGCCTCAAGCGAGCCTTGGGGTAATTCGGTGATCAGCCGTAAATTTGTTTCTTTGGCGCGAGAGCTGAAAAGATAGGCTAATTTACTGGTTAAGGCGACCATATCTACCGGTTCCTTGGTCATTTTTATTTTTCCGGCTTCGATTTTAGATATATCAAGGAGGCCGTTGATGATGCGTACGAGCCGTTCGATATCTTCCAGGCAAAGAGTGAGAAACTCGCGCTGTTGTTCGGTGGTAGGGCCTAAGATACCGTCCAATGTTTGCGCGATCGTCTCTTTTACTGTGGTCAAGGGGGTACGTAATTCATGGGAAACCGTACCTAAAAATTCATCTTTCAGCGCTTCCAGGTGGCGGCGCTCACTGATATCGCGGGCAATTGACTGGGTTATATTTTTGTTGCCGATTTTTGTGCGCGAAGCAGTCATTTGGATGGGGACGATCTCGCCGGTCGTTGAGATTATTTCGATATCGTTGTCAAAAGCTCCATTGGCATTAAGCTGCTCATCGATCAAATCGATGTAATGCTGTGCTTTTGCCGGCGGGTAAAGGATCGTCTGGGGTTGGCCTACGAGTTCGGGTTTTGTCCGCTTTAAAAGCAGCGTGGCAGACCGGTTGCAATTAATGATCGTGCCGTCTGACCCGACCCAGAAGATAGCATCCTTAGCGTTTTCAAAGATAAGTTTAAGGCGATTTTCGTTGGCTTTGATCTCTTCTTTGGCGGCGTTAATGAGAAAAACCAGTAACGTTCCGCCGATAACCAAGATGACATCGGTAACCGAAGAGCGAAGATAGTAAACCGCTGCCGCAGGAAGGAAGATAAAAAAAAATAAGCGGATCACTTTTGTCATTAAAGTAATTATAGCCGATTACGGGCAAATTGCAATTCTTGCCAATTTTTTTCAATGAAAAAAAAGGAATGTGATATAATCGTTGCTAATCATGGAGATAACGCCGGATCGTAAAAATTTTGAGAAATTAGCCAAAAACCACAATTTGATCGTCCTTTCGCATAAATTTTATTGCGATTGGCTGACTCCGGTAGCGGCCTATAATGATCTCGCCCGTTCTTTTAAGCAGAAAAGTTTTTTGCTGGAGTCGGTCGAAGGCGAGGACAAGGTTTGCCGTTATTCGTTTCTGGGCTTTGGCGGGATCGCGTCGTTTAAAAGCCGCGGCAAGACGATCGAGATCGACGGTATCGCAAAGCGTAAATTCGAAACCGCAACCGACCCGGTTGATGAACTTAAGAGATTAATAAAGACTTTTTCTGTTGCCCCCAAAGAACATCTGCGGTTTTTTGGCGGCTTTGTCGGATATCTGGGCTATGATCTGGTTGGTTTCTATGAACCGGTCGGCCAACGCCGCGAACAGGCTTTAGGCGCTTACGATACGTATCTGGTTTTGCCGGAATTTTTGGTGATCTTCGACCACATTAAAAAACAGATTGAGATTTTGTATTTTGTCCCGGTTGCCGATACAAAAAATATCGTTTCGCTTTACCGCAGCTCCTGTGCGGTATTAGAAAAGTTTTATCAGAAACTCACGACGCCGGGTAGATTGCCGGTTTTACGTTTTAAACCGAAAAAGCTTGATTTTAAATCTAATTTTACGAAAAAAGACTTTTGCGCTGCCGTAAAAAAAGGTAAATACCATATCCAGGAAGGCGATATTATCCAGGTAGTTTTATCTCAGCGTTTAAGCGTGGATTTCAAAAAAGATCCATTTTTTGTTTATCGTTACCTGCGGATATTAAATCCTTCTCCGTATATGTTTTACCTTGATTTTAAGGGTATTTGCCTATGCGGTTCATCGCCGGAGATGCTTTTGCGCTGCGAAGGAGGCGAGTTGGTTACGCACCCTATTGCCGGTACACGCCCACGCGCCGAGAGTGACGCAGGAGATAAAATTTTAGCCCAAGAGCTGCTTGCCGATATTAAGGAAAAAGCCGAGCACATCATGCTGGTAGATTTAGCGCGTAATGATCTGGGCAAAGTGGCTAAGGCGGCTTCGGTCAAGGTCACGGAATTTATGAAGGTGGAGAAATTTTCTCATGTCATGCATATCGTCAGTGAGGTGCGCGCTAAATTGCACGAAACCCAGGATATCTTCTCAGCTTTTGTCAGCTGCTTTCCGGCCGGAACTTTATCCGGAGCGCCGAAGGTACGGGCGATGCAGATCATCAACGAGATCGAGCCGTCCGCGCGGGAGATCTACGGTGGCGCGGTAGGATATTTTTCCTTCACAAACAGCCTGGATACCTGTATAATAATCCGAACTGTTATTTTTAAAGATAACAAAGCCTATATTCAAGCCGGTGCCGGGATCGTTTACGATTCCCAGCCTGAAAAAGAGTATACTGAGACGCTGAATAAAGCGAAGGCTCAGCTTTTGACTTTAGAACTGGCAGCCGGGGAGTATGTTTAAGGAAATTAAACCGATAACAAAACAGGAGGATACGCAATGTTAAAGATCAGATTAAGAAAGCCGGGCAAATCCGCTTCCGGCAGGGTACATTCGAAAATCGTGGTGATCGAACACGGCAGGGCACGCGAAGGTAAATTTATTGAGCAGGTAGGGTTTTATGACCCGGAGCTCGGGCTTTTAAAGTTCGATATTCCGATCTATGAAAAATGGGTCAAGGTCGGCGCAAAGCCGTCGGAGACCGTGGCGTCGCTGTTAAAGCGCTACAAAGATCAGCTTGCCGGAAAGGTTGCCAAGGCACGTAAGCCTAAGCGCAAAGGCAAAAAAGAAGAAAAACCAGCTTAAACTCTAAGGAGCATCAATGCAACCTAACCCCAACGCCGCAGCCGTAAATATGATCTTTATGGTCTCGATGGTCGCGATCTGGTATTTTCTTTTGATCCGTCCACAGCAGAAGCAACGCAAAGAGATGCAAGCGATGATCAGTAATTTAAAGAAGAATGCCGAGGTAGTCACTAACTCCGGTATCCATGGTACGATTGTCAATGTTAAGGAGAAGACCTTTGTCCTGCGTGTAGATGAAAACGCGAAAATCGAGATCGATAAGAGCGCGGTAGCGTATGTGAAAAAAATCCAGGGGGAGGAAAAATGATTAAGAAGCCTGATCTGAAGTTTCGTTTTATTTTTGTAGCCATAACCGTTCTGTGCAGCCTTTTATGTGTTTTTCCGGTTAAGGTCAATAACGGCGATTTTGAAGTTAAGAATAATATTCATCTCGGCCTCGATCTGCGCGGTGGTATGTATGTTTTGCTGAATGCCGATTTAAACGGTATACCGGAAAATAAGCGCCACGAAGCGATGGCCGGCGCTTTAGAGAAGATCCGCAGCCGTATTGATTCGTATGGCGTAAGCGAAGTCTCGATCGAAATACAAGGCGATAACTCTGTTTTGCTGGAAATCCCCGGAATGGTCGACCGTACGATCATCGATACCCTGCAGGGGATGGGAAAGCTTGAGTTCAGGCTGGTTGACAGCGACCAGAGCAAATTAACCGAGGCATTGCACGGCAATGTTCCTGCGGGATACGAGTTGTTAAGCGGCAAGGATGGTTCGATGCTGGTAGATAAAGATGCGGTGATCACCGGTGCGGATTTAGCCCAGAGCTCTCCTACTTATGATATGTATGGCCGGCCTTCGATCAGTTTGCAATTCAGCTCCGCCGGTGGAAAGAAGTTCGCTAAAGTCACCGAGGATAATGTCGGGCGCCAGTTGGCGATTGTTTTAGATAATAAGGTGATGAGTGCTCCGGTCATCAAGACGGCGATCCTTGATGGCCGCGGGATCATCGAGGGCGAGTTTAATATGGATGAATCGCGCGCGCTGGTCTCGGTGTTAAATTCCGGCGCCTTACCTGTGCCTTTGACTTTGGCTCAAGAGCGTTCGATCGGCCCTTCATTGGGTTCGGATTCGATCAAGCATGGTATTAATGCCAGCCTTTTGGGTGCGATCCTGGTCATTGTTTTTATGATCGGTTACTATCTCTTGGCGGGTACGGTGGCGGTTACTTGCGCGTTGTTGAATATTTTATATACTTTGGCGGGTTTAAATATCCTGCACGGTACGCTCACCTTGCCGGGCATTGCCGGTATTATTTTGACTTTAGGTATGGCGGTAGATGCCAATGTTCTTATTTATGAGCGCATTCGTGAAGAACTAAACCTGCAAAAACCATTGATTACTGCGGTAAAATTAGGTTTTGAGAGGGCGCAGCATGCGATCATCGATACGCATGTTACGACTTTGATCGCTTCGCTGGTTTTATTTATTTTTGGTACCGGCCCGATCAAAGGTTTCGCGATCACGCTTTTCTTGGGTGTTACCGCCAGTTACTTCACCGCGATCTTTGTCGGTAGAGCGCTTTTCACCTTGATGCTTAACCGCGGCCTGAAGAAGCTGCCGATGATGCACCTTTTTTCACATAAAACAAAAATCGATTTTGTTAAATGGCGTAATATTTGCTTATGTTTCTCGATCGTCGTGATCGCCGCCGGGTTTATGGCGTTGCATGCGCGTAAGGACAAGATCTATGGCGTTGATTTTATGGGCGGCCAGGTTTTAGAGTACCGTATTACTCCGGCGCCGTCGATCGATGAAGTGCGCGGTGCATTAAGCGGCACTCAATTTCAGCAATTGACGATCCAGGATATTAAAGATATCCAGGGCGGTATCCGTATCCGTGGGCGTGGTGATTTTATTAAGAACATCGAACCGGTCTTAAAGAGCAAATTCAAGAATGTAGAGGTTTTAACCGTTAATACGATCAGCCCGAAGGTGGGTAAAACATTAAAGATGAAGGCGATCATGGCGATCATCATGTCGCTGATCTGCATCCTGATCTACGTTTCGATACGGTTTAAGCACTTTGATTTTGCTTTGGCAGCGGTTGTCTCGCTTTTTCACGACATCTTATTGGCGTTGGGATTTGTCGGTTTCTTCAACTATGTAGCCGGCTACTACCAGATCGATCTATTGACGGTCACCGCGCTTTTGACTATCGCCGGTTACTCGATGAACGATACGATCGTTGTCTACGACCGGATTCGTGAGATCGCGCCGGGTATGGGTAAATCCTCCTTAGGCGAGATCATTAATGTAGCTACCAATAATACTTTATCGCGGACCGTGATCACTACCTTTACCGCTTTAATGGCGGTTTTGGCGATCTTTTTAGCCGGCGGTGAAGCGCTGAAGTGTTTCTCTTTTGTCCTTTTAGTCGGGTTTGCGTCGGGTGTTTATTCAACGGTTTATATTGCTGCGGCGTTGGTGATGATGATACGCCGGCACAATAAGCGGCTTTACTAGGGTCCGGTTTGCGGGGTTATGTTTGACGCGTTCAAGCTTTACATCCGCAAAGAAATATTATTAGATGATGCTGTAAGAAAAATCGCCGAGTTGGGGTATGCACGCCAAAGTGATACTCACAATGAAGGCGATTTTTCTTTAAAAGGCGATACCCTCGAGATCTTTCCGGTTAATTTTAACTATCCCTTACGTATCGAGTGGGAATTTAATGCCGTTTCCCGGATCTACGGCTTTGATAAGCTTACCGGGCGCCGGTTGGTCGATTACGAATTCCTGATCGTCATTCCGCACTTTAAAAAGAGCCATAAATATACATCCGAAGACCTGCCCCTTGATGCTGTTTTGAAGCTTCGGGAAAGCGATTACGTGGTCCACACGCGTTATGGTGTGGCGCGTTTTCTTGGCATGAAGACGATGGCTGTTGCCGGCGTTGAGGAGCTTTATTTTGAGTTGGAGTACCGCGACGGCGACAAGATGTATGTCTCTAAGGAAGAGGCGCATCTGGTGCAAAAGTATATCAGCCTCTCCGGTAAGCCGCCTAAGTTGACCAAGCTTGGCACGAAAGAGTGGTCGCGGATTAAGGCAAAAGTCGAAGAAGGGATCAAAGCCTACGCGCTTACTTTTTTACGTATGGAGGCCCAACGTAAATTGATCGGCGGGTTTAAATATGCTCTTGACGGAGACCTTCAAAAGGCTTTTGAAGGCACTTTTCCGTTCAAAGAGACCGAAGACCAGATCAATGCGACTAATGACGTAAAGCGCGATATGGAAGCCGGTAAGTGTATGGACCGGATCATCTGCGGTGACGTCGGTTACGGCAAGACTGAGGTCGCGATGCGCGCCGCAATAAAAGTCGTAGGTGATTCCAAACAAGTAGCATTTTTGGTACCGACGACGGTTTTAGCTTACCAGCATTATCTTAATCTGACTAAGCGTTTAAAGGATTTTCCGGTCAGAGTTGAAATGTTGTCGCGATTTCGCACTAAGGCCCAACAAGACGTCTCGGTCAAAGAGCTGGCTCAGGGGAAGATCGACATTATCGTCGGCACCCACCGGCTCTTATCGAAAGATATCGCCTTTAAGGATCTGGGGCTTTTGATCATCGACGAAGAGCACCGTTTTGGCGTAGAGCACAAAGAAGTGATTAAAAAAATGAAGGTGGGTATCGATGTCTTAACCCTTACGGCGACACCCATCCCGCGTACGCTTTATATGGGCCTTACCGGCATAAAAGATATCTCTTTGATGAAAAGCCCGCCACCGGAGCGCCTCGCGGTTAAAACCAAATTGATCGATTTTTCGATCGACCGCCTGGCAAAGATCATTATTGATGAGGTAGTGCGCGGCGGTGAAGTCTTTGTTGTCAATAACCGGATCGAGACGATCTTTCCTCTGGCGGATAAATTAAGAAAGGCTTTGCCGGAAAAGATAAAAATGGGCGTGATCCATGGCCGTTTGCCGGCAAAGACGATCGAAAATGTAATGCGCGATTTTATCGATAAAAAATTAAATTGCCTGGTCTCGACGGCGATCGTCGAATCGGGCATCGATATTACTTCCGCTAATACGATCATTATTAATAATGCTCATACTTTTGGTTTGGCCGATTTGCATCAATTGCGCGGCCGGGTGGGCCGCCGGGAAGTCCAGGCCTTTGCCTATTTAGTCGTACCGAAAATCGCTACGGTCCCTTCGGATGCGCTAAAGCGCCTCCAACTCGTCGAAGATTTTAGCCACTTAGGGGCGGGCTTTGAGATCGCCATGAGTGACTTAGAGCTGCGCGGCGCGGGTAACATTCTCGGCCGAGAGCAACATGGCTTTGTCTGGATGGTGGGGTTTGACCTCTATTGCCGTTTGCTCAAAAAAGAGATTGAATATTTGCGTGAAGCGTTTAAGATAGAGGTTGGTCTTTGACCGAAAGGTCACCCCGCGAGGTTTCTGAAATTATTGAAAAGAATTTCAGGGTATATAGCCGAGCAGGGGTAGATATAAAAATAATTTTAGGAGAGGTATGAAAAAATTTGTTATTGCGCTGATTTTTCTCTTTGCGTTTAAGGCCCAGGCTGAAGACTTGAACCATTTAGTGGCAAAAGTAAATGATGAGGTAATAACCAGCAAAGACTTGAAGGATTATTGCAATATGTTGCGCCAGCAATTTGAGCGCGACCATCTTTCTGTGGATATAAACCCCAGCGCTCCGGCTTTTGAGAAAAAGGCCTTAGGCCGGTTGATCGAAGAAAAATTAGTCCTTGGTGCCGCCAAAGAAGAGCAGAAAAAGCGCGAAGAGGACGCGAAGAAAGATGAAAAAAAATCTCAATACCGGCTTGAAGCGCCTCAAGGCTGGATCGAAGAAGAGTTTAACCGTGCCTCCAGCGCTTATCCATCGCGCGATGAATTTGAAAAGTCATTAGCCGAGAATGGTTTGAATAACTACCTTTTTCGTGAACACTTAAAAGATCAATACCTAATGCAATATACGGTTGAGATGGAGGTAAACCACAATGCTACGGTTGCCCCTCAGGAAATACTTGAATTCTACAAAAAGCATAAAGCTTACTTGAAGACCCCGCCGAAGTATGAGCTATTGACTGCGCATTTTTATACCAAGGCGGATTGGCAAAAATTTGAATCGTTATTTAAGGCTAAGGGGATTGACGCGGCACAAAAAGAATTTGACGCCACATTAAAACCAATCGAAACATCGCTTGGGCGTTTGCGTAAAGAGTTCGCTAAACCATTAAGCAAAACTTCGGACGGCGGCAGCTTTAACGTCGGCATCGGCGATGATATCTACTTTTTTTATCTTCAGAAGAAGATCCCAACGCAAGCGATGAGCTATGATGAGGCGAAGGCAGGGATCAATAATTTTCTGATGGGCAAGAAGTTTCGCCGCAAATATACCTCCTGGATGAAAGGCCTTCGAGAGAAAGCGTATATAAAAACCTATCTGTGATGAAGCGCCCGAGCCTTGTTATAACTTCCGGCGATCCTTCGGGCTGCGGGCCGTTGGTTACTTTATCCGCTTTGCAAAGATGCGATTTTCCTGCCGGAGAAATGATCTTGGTCGGCAGCGAAGCGGTTTTTAAAAAATATCCTGCATACAAACTTATAAAAAATAAAGTTAATTTGGTCGATGTGATGATCGACGGTGTCGAAACGTCGCCGCAGCAGGCTACTTTGCTTGGGGGGAGGGCGGCATTAGCTTATCTAGAGTGCGCCTTGGCGGTAATGAAACGAAGCGGCATTAGGCGCCTGGTAACGGCGCCGGTCTCGAAAGAAGCGATTCAGCTTACCTTGCCGGAATTTCACGGCCATACCGAATATTTAGCCGGTCACTATGGCGTAAAACAATTCGAGATGATGATGGTTTCTGAGGCGATTAAAACCGTACTTTTTACCCGCCATATCAATTTTTCCGATATCTCCAAAGCGATCAAGAAAGAAGAGTTGCGCGCCACGATCGCCATGGTTTTGACTGCCCTTAAAAAACAATTTAAGATTAATAACCCTAAGGTCGCTCTTTTATCGGTAAACCCGCACGCGGGAATTGATACCTTTTTGGGTAAAGAAGAAACGGTGATCGTTGAGGCGGCAAAGCCTTTCAAAAAAAATGTTTTTGGGCCTCTTGCCTCGGATACGGCATTTATTCCCGCGAATCTCAAAAAATACGATTGTTTTATCTGTATGTACCACGATCAGGGGATGGTGCCGTTTAAACTTTTGGCCTTTAAAGACGGGGTAAACTTTACTACCGGCTTGCCTATCATTCGAACTTCCCCGGCCCATGGCACAGCCTTTGACTTAATGCGCAATAACATCATGCCCGATTCCACCTCGATGCATGCGGCGATCGAACTAGCCCTAAAATTGAATCCTTGATACTGACAATAAACATAAAAAAAATGTATTTATTGTTACCAAAACTGTGGTAGAATTATTTCGTTGCGTTCGCCGTGAGGGAGAGTATAATTGCCCTGCGATTTAAGGAGGTAACCGATGGAAAAAGAAGATAAGATCTTAAAAGAAATCCAACAATCCAATAAAGCCGTATTGTCGTTGCTTGCCAACCAAAACAAGCTTAATGCGATGCGATTTGATGCGCTCGACGAAAGGATCGGTTCGCTTGATGGAAAGGTTGGTTCACTTAGCACTCAAGTTAATTCTTTTAAGGTTGATATTCATGGTATTCACGGAGAAATCAAAAACATTAATATAAGTTTGCAGATTATAACCGAGAAGGTTGAACGTGTTGAGTGCGCCGTTCTCGACACCAGAAAAATTGTCGACGAAAATACCAAAGATATTAAACAGATCAAGCATGTCGTTAACCATCATCTCGAAACAACCGCTCATAAATAATTAGCTTATGGCCGGGATAAGCCGGATTTTATTTTGTGCGTTATTGTTGACCGTTATTTTCTTTTGCCCATCTGCCCACGCCGTAACCGTTGATGCTGTCGATATCAGTAACCCTGCCTGCCGGCAGGCAGGCGCGCAATACAGCGTTAATGTTTTAGATATAAGTAATCGTTTGTATCTCAAAGCTGTATTGAACGAGCTTAATAATGCCAAGCAAACCATTAACGTCGCGATGTATTCGGCCTATGTGCGCATTGATCAGGCCGGCTCTCCCGCCGGTCAATTAGTTCAGGCCTTGATCGCCGCCAAGGCGCGCGGGGTTTCGGTGCGGGTTTATCTGGATAATAGCGACCCCGGTGATAAAGGCAATGAAGCGGCATACCTTATGCTTGATAGTGCCGGGATCGACGTTTCCTATATCAAGCCGGGATTTAAACTCCACGCCAAGCTCATTGTCATCGACGATGAAACCGTCATTAATGGCAGCGCCAATTGGACCGATAACGCGATCTTAAGTAATTTTGAAAGCAATACCCTTTTGCGCAGTAAAGAGTTTGCGCAGCAAAAAGCCGGGTTTTTTGTGCTCCTGGCAAAAAATGCCGCACCGCGCGTGAAACCTGCCGCCGTACCATCGGTTCGTGTCAGCAATACTTTTCTTACTAATGGGAAATTTATCGGCGCGATCGTAGAGGCCAGCGACCGCTACGCCTTCGATCTATATCTACTGCTCTTGCGGCGTGGAGTGGGGTGGTTGCCCATTGATTATCAAAAAACCGCGCAATACTTAGGCATAAAAGTCGATACCCGTTCCGGCAACTATAAGCGCGATCTGAATATCATCATTAAGAAACTAAAGGAAAAATACGGCCTTATCGATTACCGCACAAATGCCGGCGGCGATACCCAAGTGCGCCTGGTGGATTACCTTGACCCGGCTAAGGATTACACCACTCCTCAAAGCGGTTATTTTAACTTGCCCTGCGGCTATTGGGATTATGGCCTGGACCGACAGTTACTCTTAAGGGAAAAAGTCGCTTATCTGGTCTGTTTACGTGAACAGGCCTTGGCCTGGCCCAAACCCTTTTGGCAATTCAGCGAGATAGGAATGGAGAAAACCTACCATGTCGAGCGCGATATATTTTCCCTGGGGTTCCAGGCGCTAAAAAAAGAAGATCTATTGGAAATTATTCCTTCGATTGCTAATGATGAAAAACACAGCGACCGCGAGCCCAATCACTACCGGGTAAAACCCCTGGTTTCGCCGCAGGAGAAAGAGCGCCAGTGTGCTGCCTTGGAAAAAAGTTATGGGGCAAATACGATTACTGCGGCTCGTGCCTTGGCGCAAGTCTTTGATGAAGATAATGATGGCGATTCGGTCGAAGCCCTAGCTGTGTTGATAAAACGGTATAGTTTACCTAAAGTCAAAGCCGCCGTTGCCAAAATTGCCGGTTACAGCAACGGCAATCCCTTGAAAAACATCGCCCATGTAGCGGCGATTTTGGGGGAGGGTGGGGATGAATAATTGTCCATTATGATCTGTAGGGGCGGACCCGTGTGTCCGTCCATTGATATACTGTCAAAAGGCTGGCCCTGCAGCTAGATATTGGGTAAATTGCTTACGCTAATTTACCCAAACTGCGACGGGCATTAATCCGACCTACAGCCTCAGCTGCGTTGACACTTGCTTCGGCTAAGTCTCATTGAATGATTTAGTTGTGACAATAATATAGTAAATAATTACATTGACTGGTCGTCTAATCGCTGTAAAATGTTCCTTGCCAGTGCAAGGGCGATGGTATATCATGGGTGTTATTAGAGGAGAATGACGATGGAAAACGAAAATAAAATTTTGAAAGAAATCCAACAGTCTAACAAAGCGGTATTGTCTTTGATTGCTAATCAAAATAAGATCAACGTGATTCATTTTGATTCGCTTAGCACGCAAATCGGTTCGATAAAGGGAGATGTTTCCGGTATTCATGGAGAAATAAAGAATATTAATAAAACTTTGGAAATCATAACCGGGAAAATTGCGCGCATCGAGCTCGCAACCCTCGAAAATCGCGTCGATATGCAAGGCTTAAACGCCAATCTTAAACGCATTGCCCACAACCATGAAACCAGAATCATCCGGCTGGAAAACGGAATTGCGATTTAAGGAGGTAACCGACGGATAAAGAAGACAAGAACGAATCCCGTATCCGTCACTTCGAAACCATGGCCCGCAAACAATAGGAGACTGCGATGGATTGCCCAAAGTGTAACGGGGAACTCGAAGAAAAAATAGTAGAAAACGTAACAGTCCATGTATGCTGGGTTTGCGAAGGTATCTGGTTTGATGCCGGAGAGTTGGACAAAGTACTGGATAATGATGCTCTTGATTTTAAGCATATCAATATAGACCGGAAGGAATTGGCAGGCACCGATCTTACTAAGGAAATGATTGAAGAATTTGACAAAAAGGTGGGTAAATGCCCGCGTTGCGCCGACGATACCATCATGGGTAAGATAAAAAGCAAAAATATTTTAATCGACATATGTTCGAAGTGCCATGGCCTATGGTTGGACGGCGGTGAGATCAAGCATCTGCGGCATCGGACATTAGTTAACATCAGCGACTTCTTTTATCCCTTCTGGCAGACGATTAAATGGTGCTATTCCGATGACGGAAGGACAGCGATCCGCAATGGTGCCGACAATAAGAGGACAACGCTCTAACCTCCTCCAACTCCCTCTTTACAAAAGAGGGAGGGCGAAGTTCGGCTGTGGTACAATGGTTCCCATGTATCTTAAAAAGAGTTTAAGCCAGGTTTTTTTGACCAACCGCTCCTATCTGGAAAAAATCGCCAAAGCAATCGATATCAAAGATAAGATCGTGGTCGAGGGCGGTCCGGGCTCCGGGCGCATGACCTCATATCTTTTACCGGCAAAAAAATTGTATTGTGTTGAACTGGATGAGCGCATGTGTATTTTGCTGCGCGAGAAATTCAATAGCGCATCTAATCTTGAAATAATCCAATCAGATATATTGAACTTTGATTTTTCGATATTTACCGAAAAAGTGGTTTTTTACTCGAATATTCCCTATGCTATCAGCAAAATGATCGTGGAGCGCCTCATTTCCCAGCGCCGTTACATTTCGTGCGCCTATATTTTATGCCAAAAAGAGTTTGCGGCAAAATTGGCCGCCCGGCCGGGAGATGATGGTTATGGATTTTTATCCTGTTCGCTTCAATATTATGCCGATGTTAAAAAAATCCTCGATGTGCCGCGGATCGTCTTTTCGCCGGTGCCGCGAGTCGACTCGACGCTTGTTGGTATGGAATTTAAGGATGATCCGGGTTTATCCGCCGAAGAGGAGAAGCGGTTGATGCAATTGATGCAGAGGGCTTTTACTCACCAGCGTAAGCAGCTCGGCACAGTGCTTTCCGGATTTGTGCCGCCGGGAGTTTTAGAGGCAAGGGGGATCGACCCAAAGGCCCGTCCGGGGGTCATTTCTCTTGAACAATTTAAGAATCTGGCTAAAGCCTGGCCCCTTAATTGACACCCTATCTATTTTATGATAATGTAACTAATTTATGGAAGAAACACGTGTCGGGATTATTGGTTTTGGCAATATGGGTTGTGCTATCGGATCAGCCCTTAGTAAGGTGCGCGGCTTTAGCGTTGCGGCATTTGAGAAAGATAAGGCAAAGCGTAAAAAAGTAACTTTTTTTAACGATTTGAGTCGCCTTATTGCCGAGAGTAACGTGATCGTTTTAGCGCTAAAGCCCCAGGATATACCGCAATTTTTGCTTGAAAATAGAGAGTTTTTCTTAAAAAATCGGCCCTTATTGGTAACGATCGCGGCAGGGTTAAGTTGTGGTTTCTTTGAACAAAAGTTGCCCGGCATGCATATAGTGCGGGTGATGCCTAACTTGCCGGCAAAGGTTAATGCCGGTGTAGCGTTTATCGCTAAAGGCAAGAATGCTACCAAGGCCGATATGGCAATCGTCGAAAAGATCTTTCAGGCGGTAGGCAAGGTTTTTGTGGCTCCCGAGAGCGCGTTGGATAAGGTGACCGCAGTTTCCGGCAGCGGGCCGGGTTTTGTCTTTCACCTTATGGATTGTTTTTACTCTGGGGCGTTAAAATTGGGTTTTAGCGCGCCGGTAGCACGGGAGATGGTGGCACAGACTTTTCTCGGCAGCGCGCAGCTGGCGGCAAATGAAAAAATTGATTTTAAGGAATTGGCGGCCCAGGTAGCATCAAAAGGCGGTACAACGCGTGCCGGTTTGGATGTTTTAGAGGCGGCTAAATTAAATAAATTGATCGATAAGACTTTTTCTGCGGCGGCAAAGCGCGCAAAAGTATTGTCAAACCAATTATCAAAGCTTGCTGCTGCGAAGCCACAGCGGGCGAAGCAGAGGGGGTAATTTATGGAGCGTATCGGCGTGATCGGCGGCAGCGGTTTGTACCAATTAGACCGTATTACCAAAAAAGAAGAAGTCATTGTTGACACTCCATTTGGGCAACCATCAGGAAAATTTGTTGTCACCGAGCTTGAAGGCCGGGAAGTAGTGTTTTTACCGCGCCATGGCTTAAATCACTCGATCAACCCATCGAACGTCAATTATCGCGCTAATATTTATGGGATGAAAAAATTAGGTGTGGGCTGGATCATTTCGGTTTCGGCTTGCGGGTCGCTTAAAGAAAACCTTAAACCTTTGGATTTTGTTGTGCCGCGGCAATTTGTCGATCGCACCAACAATGCCCGAAAGAATACTTTTTTTGATGAGGCAGTCGTGGCGCATATCGGGTTTGCGCACCCGGTTTGTAATTGTTTAGCCGACGTTATGTGTGATGCGGCAAAGAGTGCCGGGGTTACCGTGCATGATGGCGGAACATATATTAACATGGAAGGGCCGCAATTCTCGACTTTTGCTGAGAGTACCCTTTACCGCTCATGGGGCATGGATATTATCGGCATGACCAATATGACCGAAGCGCGCCTGGCAAGGGAAGCGGAGATCTGCTACTCGACTTTGGCGGCGATCACTGATTATGATTGTTGGTGCCAGACGCAAGAGGCGGTATCGCTGGATATCATTCTGGACAATTTACGTAAAAATGTGGATAATTCGAAAAAGATATTATTGCATGCGGTGAGAAAGATGCCTAAAGAGCGTAAATGCGAGTGCGCCAGTGCGTTAAAATATGCGATTGTGACCCGGCCGGAAGTGATTCCACAGCCGATCAAGGATAAACTGAATGTAATTGCGGGGAAATATTTAAAATGAGTAATATTTTAGTTGTCGGTTCCGTAGCTTTGGATAGCGTTAAGACCCCATTCGGCGAGCGTAAAGAAGTCCTGGGCGGTTCAGCGACTTTCTTTTCGGTGGCGGCATCGCACTTTGCTCCGGTAGCATTGGTCGCGGTTGTGGGTGAAGATTTTCCGAAAAAACATATTGAGCTTTTAAAAAATAAAAAGATCGACCTTGCCGGCCTTGAAGTCGCCAAAGGCGAGACTTTTCGCTGGTCGGGTGAGTATAGTTTTGATTTTAACAACCGTACTACGATTTTTACCCACTTGAATGTCTTTGCCGATTTTAAGCCTAAAGTACCGCAATCTTACCAGAATAAAGATATTCTTTTTTTGGCAAATATCGATCCGCAGCTGCAATTAGATGTTCTGCGCCAGGTAAATAAACCGAAGCTGATCGCTTGCGACACGATGAACCTCTGGATCGAAGTAAAACCGAAAATTTTAAAAGATTTGCTTAAGCACGTAGATATATTTTTCTTGAATGAGCCTGAAGCGCGCCAGCTTACCGGCAAGAGTAACTTGGTCAAAGCAGCCGAAGATATCTTAAAGATGGGCCCCAGCCGTGTGATCATTAAAAAGGGTGAACATGGCGCATTGATGTTTTCGCGTAACTCGGTCTTTTGCGTCCCGGCATTTTTATTGGAAACCGTGGTCGATCCGACCGGGGCGGGGGATACTTTTGCCGGCGGCATGATCGGTTATTTGGCTAAGTGCGGCAAGGTCAACGAGACGAATCTGCGTAGAGCGATTGTTTATGGCAGTGTAATGGCGACATTTGCCGTTGAGGCTTTCAGCTTAGGTAAATTGGCCAAGGTCACCAAGGCGGACATTAATGCGCGTTTAACGCAATTTGAGAGGTTTACTTGCTTTTAATATGGAAAAAATAAGTTACAAGGATACGCTTAATCTTCCCAAAACGACTTTCCCTATGAAGGCGAACCTGCGCCATCTTGAGTCAAATATCCTTTGTTATTGGGATAACCTGGATATTTACAAACGCGTACGCGAATCGCGTGCCGGAAAGCCTAAATATATTTTACATGACGGCCCGCCTTATGCGAATGGCCTTATCCATATCGGCCATGCGTTGAATAAGATCCTGAAAGATATTGTGATCCGTTACGAATTCTTAAAAGGCAACGATTGCCCCTTTGTCGCCGGTTGGGATTGCCATGGTTTACCGGTCGAACACCAACTCTTTAAAAAGCTTAATCTCACGAAGCATGATGTAGATGTGGTGGATTTTCGTAAACAAGCCAGGGAGTTCGCCTTAAAGTATGTTGACCTGCAAAAAGAAGATTTTCGCCGTTTGGGTGTCTTTTCCGATTGGCAAAATCCTTACTTGACGGTTAATCCAGAATACGAATATGGGGTGATGGCCCTGTTGCGTGAATTGGTGAACGACGGGTTTGTCCAGCGTGGCCGTAAACCGGTCAATTGGTGTGCTGAATGCGAGACGGCTTTAGCGGAAGCCGAGGTCGAATATCAAGATAAGGAATCCTACTCACTATTTTGCTTGTTTCCGGTAGCGCAAGGCAATAGTCTGGTTGCCGCCGGTGCTTACTTTATGGTCTGGACCACAACCCCCTGGACTTTGGTCTCTAACGTAGCGGTTGCCGTCCATCCGGAGTTAGAATATTGCCTGGTTGATTTTAACGGCAAAAAGGCGGTTTTAGCCAAAGAGCTTATTCCCAGTGTTGAAAGCAAATTAAAAACCACCTTAAAAGTTGAAGGTACGTTTAAGGGGCAGAGGCTGGAAGGGATAACCTTAACTCATCCTTTTTTTGAGCGTAAAGCCGCGGTTGTTTTGGCGGATTTTGTATCCAAAGAGGACGGCTGCGGTTGTGTGCATATTGCGCCGGGCCATGGGGAAGAGGATTTTTCTTTAACAAAAAAATACCCCTTGGAAGTAATTATGCCGGTTGACGAGAAGGGGTTGTTTGATTCCCCGGATGAATTTAAGGGTAAGAATATCGAAGCGGCAAATGCATTGGCAATAGAGAAACTTGCGATAAAAGGGCATTTGGTAAAATGCGATAAGATGAGCCACTCTTATCCGCATTGCTGGCGCTGCAAGAAACCGGTGATTTTTCGTGCCACGCACCAATGGTTTTTAAAGATCGACCACAATAAATTACGGGAAGCCTTATTGCGTTCGATCGAAAAGGTGCAATGGGTCCCTGCCGCCGGTTTAGAGCGGATGAGGGCGATGCTTTTGACCCGGCCGGATTGGTGCCTGTCGCGCCAGCGATTGTGGGGTATACCTATACCGTCACTGCAATGCACAAATTGCAATGAGGTGGTCTTGGATGGTTCAGTCATCGAGGCCGCTGCGCACTACTTTAAAAAAGAATCCTCGGACGCCTGGTTTACCCACGATGTAAAGGATTTTTTACCCCAAGGCTTAAAGTGCCCGAAATGCGGGTCCCAAGAATTTAAAAAATGTTTTGATATTCTTGACGTCTGGTTTGAATCGGGTGCGAGTTTTTATTCAGTTTTAAAGCAAAACCCGGATTTGAGATTTCCCGCCGATCTTTATCTGGAAGGGAGCGACCAGCATCGCGGATGGTTTCAGGTATCATTGATCCCTTCTGTCGCGATTGAGCATACGCCGCCGTTCAAAAAGATATTGACTCACGGATTTGTAGTGGATAAAGAAGGCAAGAAGATGTCAAAGTCTTTAGGGAATGTTATTTCCCCTCAGGAAATCATCGAAAAACATGGTGCCGAAATATTACGCCTCTGGACGGCATACAGCGATTACAGCGAAGATGTGAAGATCTCGGACGAGATTATCGAGCAGCTCGTTGATATGTACCGCAAGATCCGTAACACCTTGCGCTTTATTTTGGGCTCGATCGATGATTTTGATCCGGATAAACATACGCCTGACTTTACGCAACTACTTGAAACGGATAGATATATGCTTTCGCGCACCATGGAGTTTGCTAAGAATACCATGGAACATTATGAAAATTTCAGTTTTTATAAGGTTTGCCAGGAAGTTTTTAGTTTTTGCAACCTGGACTTGAGTTCTTTTTATCTTGACATCTTAAAGGACCGGCTATATACTTTCTCACCTAATTCAATTGGGCGGCGCAGTGCGCAGCATGTTCTTTTTACGATTTTCAAGGTTTTGCTAAAGCTTTGTGCGCCAATATTGGCCTTTACCTCGGAAGAGGCGTATTTTGCCTGCAGAAGCATTAAATCAAAGAAAGATTCGGTTTTAATTGATGGTTTTGACGGCGATATTGACTTGCGCCTGATCGATAGCGATTTAATGCAGCGTTGGGCGAGGATCTTTAAACTGCGCGAGGAAGTCTATAAAGCGCTGGAAAAAGCACGGGCAAAACAAGTCGTCGGGAGTTCTTTAGAGGCGCGTATCGAAATAACACTCGATGATGCGGAGTATAAATTTTTTAATGATTTAGGGGATATTCTGAAAGAGATCTTCATCGTATCCCAGGTCGAATTAAAACGCGGTGTATTCACTGTGGATATTATAAAAGCGCTTGGGGCAAAGTGTGCCCGCTGTTGGAATTGGCAGGTTGATACCGGAACGAGTGAAAAATTTCCCGGAGTCTGCCGTCGCTGTGCGGATACGATGCAGGTTAACGCAATAAAAGAGTAATTTTTTAAGGAGGATTATGGCTAAGAATAAAAATACGAAAGTAATGAAAAATATCGGTAAGGGCAAAAAGCCCGCAAAGCCTATCCAGAAAAAAGCACCGAAAGCTGTGGCCAAGAAAGCCGTTGTCAAGAAAGTAGCCAAGGCCATCACGAAACAGGCCCCGGTTGCCGCACCTAAAGAGGTCAAGCGCCCGAATTTACCGTCGGAACCGATTTCGGGAAAAAAAGAGATGGAGTTTTATAAGGATAAGCTTGTAGCCTTGAAAGATGAGATCATGAGTCAGATCAAGGAAATATCTGAAGATACGCTTATGCAATCGCAAAAGGATGCTACCGGTGAAGCTTCCGGTTACACTATGCATATGGCGGATGTAGCATCAGACAATTACGAACGTGAATTCAATTTTCGTGTAGTTTCCGGCGACCGTGAACTTCTCTTAGAGATCGAAGCCGCATTAAAAAAGATCGATGGCGGCGATTATGGTGTTTGCGTAATGTGCGATAAGGCGATCGGCAAGAGCCGCTTAAATGTTTTACCGTACGCAAAATATTGTCGCAAGTGCAAAGAAGAATTGGAAAAAGACGGCAAGCTTTGATCTACCTCGCCGCACTTATTTGTGCCGCGGCAGTATTTGCTGGTGATTTTTTTATAAAGCAATACTTTCGCCTCAATCACGCCTTCGAGTCGATACCGGTCATCAAAAATATTTTTCATCTTACCGTGGTTTTTAATCAAGGGGCAGCTTTTGGTTTTTTTCAAGGCCAGACGGCTTTTTTGGTCGGAATAAGCGCAATTTTGATCGTTTTGTTTTTTACCTGTTTTTACCGTGAAGAGGACCGGTCATTATTCAACGCGATCGCCTATGGTTTGGTGTTAGGCGGCGCGTTTTCGAATCTTTTTGACCGCATTACCACCGGCTATGTCGTTGATTATCTGGATTTTCGTATCTGGCCGGTTTTCAACCTCTCCGATACCTGTATCTGTACCGGCGTCGGGCTCTTGATGATCAAATCATTTACATCTAAACCTTCAGATGGAACACGAAATAAAAACGCTTGATGATGCTCGCGGGGTACGCCTCGATAAATTCCTTGCCACAAAATTTGTTTCGTTATCGCGTAACAAATTGCATGAGTTGATCACTAAGGGCAAAGTCCTGGTTAACAACAAGGCCCAGAAACCAAGTTTTAAGTTAAGAGGTAGCGAACATATCCTCGTTTCTGAGGAAGAGATAGTGAGCGGGATTTTGCCTTTTAACTTTGATGTGAAAATCGTCTATGAAGATGACTTCTTGATTGTGGTCGATAAGCCCTATGGGCTGACGGTCCACCCGGCGAATAAAAATATGCATGATACGTTAGTTAACGCCTTGGTTGGTATGGGCAAGACCTTAGCACAAGTAGATCCGAATCGTCCGGGGGTGGTGCACCGCCTGGATAAAGAGACCAGCGGTTTGATGGTCTTAGCCAAAAGCAACGAGGTGCATTACAACCTGGTCAGCCAATTCCGGGAGCGTAAAATAAATAAGATCTATCAGGCAATCGTCCATGGCGTATTACCGCAAGATACGATGACGGTAGATATGCCGCTGGCACGCGATAGTGCTAACCGCACCAAAATGAAGGTGGGGTTTATTGACTCGAAAGATGCACGCACAGATATAAAAGTGCTAAAACGCTTTAACGATGCGACTTATGTCGAATTAAAGATCCATACCGGGCGGATGCACCAGATCCGTGTACATATGAAATTTTTAGGTTACCCTATTGTGGGCGATTCAAAATACGGCCCACGCAAGGCTGAGGCTAAAGAGATGCTTTTGCACGCTGTCACCTTAAGCTTCCTGCACCCTAAAACCGGTAAACTTCTGGAATTCACCTCAACCTTACCTCAACGCTTTATTGATTTCATGAACGAAAAAGGTCAATAATAAGCTGAAAACGACGCTAGGCTACGGAACGATTAAAGAGGAGAATATAATCAGAAGCGGAGGTGATTATGCGAAGACCGACAATAATAACATTAATGATCACGGTTGTTTTATCCTTAGCCGGAGCGTTTGTTTTTTCCCAGCCGATCGATCAAATGGTTCCCGACCGTGATATTTCCGGTAGTTTGGGCGCTACAAGAAATCAACTTTCCGATAAATGCCTCAGGCAATATGGTTTGTGTTGCATTGGCTGTGTCGATCCTCTTAATAGTGAGATTCATGATAATAGCGATATACGCGTGACTTATCAGAATATACCGGAGTTTAAACAGGCGGTTTATGGCCCTGAGTACGATGATCGCAGCCTGGGGGATTATGCCGATCAATTGAAAGCCCAAAGTCAAAAATCAGAAGAAAATCTTTCTTCTCAAAATAGTTTAACGGAAAATGCGGCGCCTCTATTCTTGGATAGGCAAACGAGCAACTAGAGCATTGTAACCGTTTTCGAGGATCTCCCCACCTTACCTAGCATATTTGTGATAAATATGGTATCTCTTGATAATATGCTATACAAACATATTATCCGGTTAATATTGGCGGTAATATTTTTAGTGAGCTCAGCCTTGGGTAATGGTGCATACGCCGTTGCCTTGCCTGAGGCTACCGGAAATAATTTGTTATTATTGTCAGAGGCTTCAAGCCTGCCGGTATTACGCGGTATAAAAATCAACCCCAAAAACCCGTTTAATTTTGATTTTATTATTGATAGCCGTGGCGTATCGGAGCCAGCTAAACTTAAAGAGCAGGCTCAGGCAGCAATTGCTTTTTTCCTTACCGGCTTAGCAATACCGCAAAAAGACCTCTGGGTCAACTTATCGCCTTACGAAAAAGGCCGTATTGTTGCTGATAGCCTGGCGACGACCGAACTAGGCAGCGAGCTTTTAAGTCAGGATTATATTTTGAAGCAGTTAGCCGCAAGTTTAACTTATCCGGAAACCGAGGCGGGGAAGAGGTATTGGGATGAAATTAATAACGCCGTGCCTGCCGGCAGGCAGGTAGGGGCGCGGTTACCGCGCCCTGGGCGGGGAAACCCCGCCCCTACCATAAATTTTCAGCGTGTTTGGATCGTTCCCGACAATGTAAAAATCTGCGAAGATAATGATAAGGCGTTTGTTGCTTCATGCCGGTTGAAGGTGTTAACAGATGAAGATTACGCGGCGATGGATAATAAGGATGCATTCAGAACCCACATCCTTCCCCTGATCGAAAAAGAAGTAAACGAAGGTAAAAATTTTGCTTCTTTGCGCCAGGCGATGAATTCATTAGTATTGGCAATTTGGTTTAAAGGCAAATTAAAAGATGTATTTTTAACAAAGGCTTACGCTGATAAGGCCTTGACCCAAGGGCTTGATCCCAATGATCCCCAGTTTAAGCAAAAAACCTATGAAAAATATCTGAAGGCATTTGCGACTGGCGCCTACGATTACATCAAAAAAGAGAAGATCGGCACCAATCGTATCGTCAAGCGGCGATACTTCTCCGGCGGCGTGGATGTTACCAGGTTTGCAATTACCCCTTTGCCGTGGTCGCCGGCCGCGGTACGGGAATTAGAAAAAGCTGATTTAATCAAAGCCAGCGTCGATATAGCGCCTTTAGGCATTTATCAGCGTAACCGCCAAGAACGTGCGATCCGGGTAGATTTAGCGCAAGACCAGGCCACCCGCCGTTATACTGATGGGCATGAAGCTTTTCATGCTTTAGTCGATGAATTGCGCATTGCCGGGATCAACATGCGGTGGCTATCGGTCGAGCGCGAAGAAAAGTTAGCGGAAATATTCGGGATCGCCTTTCGTGACGGGCACCAAACAATACCAGCGCACCTATTGGATGATCTTAAGTCATTTCAAGATCGCTTGAATACTCTTTTGCATAAACTGGGAAAACCAACCATGGATGATCTGCTCGAATATTTGCAGGATCAAGACCGATATGACCACCGTAACCCTGAGACTTTAGCGCAAATACTTAACGATATCGATATTGCGGTTAACGTAAGCGCCGCCACCGCAGATGAACTTTTAAAGATCCATAAAAGCAGGAAAGGCTTTATCCGCGCGGAGGAGGCTGTATCGGAAAACGATTATCCCACTACGGTTGATTTATTAGATTTTGCATCGATGAGAAAAGATCACCTCATCTATCCGTCGATACCGCGCGTTGAAGACTTTGGCGATGAGCGGCCCATCATGATATCGTGGCAGGGGTTACGCGGAATTTTTGTGGAGCCGCACGATGCTGCCCTTACGATGAAACGCAGCCTAAAGTTAAGAAAATTTTTTACTTCTAATGAACTCAGGCAAAAGATCGATGGGGTAGTTTATTTTAAAGTTGTTAATAAAAGGCAGGTAGGCGTAGGTTTCATGAGCACCGAAGAGAATTTAGCGCGTGTTATGAAACGATATCGTTTTAAAAGGGCTAACAAGGAGCTGCTCGGCTTGGCGCAAGTATTGCCAAAATACGAACAAGAAAAGCATGTAGCAATATCAGAACGAGCCTTAGAAGGAGTATTTACCGATCCCGAATATGCCGCGGAAGTTATCAATAAGGTTCTGGTAGGGTTTATGGCATCTGCCAAGACCTCGGATGTAATAATGGGAATAACATTTTTTAAGGCGATGCGCAGTTCGGCGCAGGTTCCGGTTTTCCTGCGCACGCCGGAAAATATTGCTTTGGTGGCCGAAAAATTCGGCTTAAAGATCGCGGATGATCCCAAGTATTTAGATTTTATACGGAATTTGCCGGTATTTGATGCCGAGCACTATCTTGCGGTCTCTGAGCCGGGCTTTAAGGGTATTTATCGTAATACCCCTAGGTCAGCAAAAAGAATAAATAAAAGTATGAAGATGAAAGAATTTATGGCTTCACCGAAAATAACCGAAACGATCTACGGAGTAGAATACACTAAGATGCGGGCGATAAAAAACAATCGCGTTGTGGTTGCCTTTGCTAAAACGCCCAAAAATATTGCGCAGGTGGCAAAACAGTATAAGCTTACGTTAGATCCTAAAGCAGGACCTCTGGTACGGCTTGAATTGTTAAAGCTAAAGCTGGTTACTGCCAAAAAGCAAAAAATAAAACCGGATGCCGGTTCGATTTCTATGCGCGAGAAAAAAGCAACGCCTGTGGCCAGACGAGTGCCCAACGACGACGGTCTATTCTGGAATGAAGAAACTTTCGATGCCGAAGACCCTTTGGACCTGACCGATATCTATCGCCCCGCCATACCGCCAAAAGATAGGGTGGGCGGTATTGACGTAAGCGAGAAAGCCGTAAATATCCAAACCGAAGGGAAATTTGACGCCAGCTCGATAAATATAAATAGCGCGATGGCAGAATGGAAAAACATAAGGGGAGTGACTTTTGATATCATCTCATTAAAGAAAATAACCGCACAAGAGCTTTTTGCCGCACCGTAATTGCCTGTGATATAATTACAACATGTACAAGATAACCCCGTTACAAGATATTAATGCCGAGATCGCTATCCCCGCTGATAAATCGATCTCGCACCGTGCGTTAATGATCTCGGCGTTGGCTAAAGGTAAAACTGTTATTAAAAATTATCTGGAAAGCGAGGATACTCTGGCTACTTTGGCCTGTATGCAGAAAATGGGGGTCAAGGCCAAACTGGATAAAAAAAATAATACGCTCGTGGTCGAGGGGCGTGGGCCTTATTTTCCGCGTAAAAGCAAAGTTACGATCAATGCCGGTGAATCCGGCACAACTATACGGATCTTAAGCGGTTTGCTTTGTGGGCAGAAATTTCCTGTCAAGTTCGATGCAAAACCAGCCTTAAAAAAACGCCCGATGCGCCGGATCGTTGAGCCATTGGCCCAAATGGGCGCAAATATCTCCGGGGCTAAGAAATTTGATAATATTTTTCCGCCGCTTAACATTAAGCCGGTAAAGAAACTTACGGGTGGAAATTTCTCTTTACGGGTAGCCAGCGCCCAGGTCAAGTCGGCATTGCTTTTAGCCGGTTTGTATGCAAAGAGCGATACTCTTGTACGTGAACCATTCCAATCACGCGACCATACCGAACGAATGCTTAAGCTCTTTGGCGCGGCTATCGACACACGCGACCGGCTAACGATATTACACCCTGAGACAAAATTGGTTTCGCCAAAAAATATTTTTGTTCCTGCAGATATTTCTTCCGCTTCATTTTTTATCGTCCTTGGCTTGATCTTAAAAAATTCGCAGTTGATCTTGCCTAAGGTTAATATTAATCATACCCGTGCGGGTTTATTGAAGGTTTTGGAGCGTATGGGGGCAAGGGTAGAGATATTAAATCGTGTCAGCGGTTATGAACCTTACGCAGATATTTTGGTCAAAAGCTCGGTTTTGCACGCGACCGTAGTCGATGAGGAAGAGATCCCATTGATGATCGACGAGGTCCAGGTTTTGTGTGTTGCAGCAGCATTTGCGGTTGGACGGACGGCGATTTTTGGCGTCAATGAATTACGCGTGAAGGAAACCGACCGCATTAATTCAATCGTGGTTAATCTTAAAGCATGCGGTGTGAATATCTGGGCCGGCCCGGCAAAAAATAAGCTTAGGAATGATGATTATGCCATTATGATCGACGGGCTTAATCCATTTAAAGCAGCAAAATTTAAGAGTTTTAATGATCATCGTACGGCGATGAGCATGATTGTTCTGGGGATGGCTTCCGGTATCACCCACACGATCGACGATGTTAAGTGTATTAACAAATCTTTTCCCGGGTTCATTCCGGCAATCAGCCGACTCTATGAAAATCGTAAGGTTTAAGTATCAGAAAAATATTTTTTGGGGTAAACTGGGAAATGATACGGTATCGGCCTTTGGCGATTATCCGTGGAACAGCAAGTTGAAATCAAAAAAGATACCGCTTAAAGGAGTATCTTTGCTTGCGCCTTACGACGGCGGAAAAGTTATTTTAGCCGGGTTAAATTACAAAGATCATGCGCGTGAGATGAAGATGCCAACCCCAAAAGAACCGATAATTTTCTTAAAACCTCCTACGGCTGTAACCGGGCCGGATACGAAGATCGTTTACCCCGCGCAAAGTAAAAATCTTCACTATGAGGCAGAACTTGCTTTTATTGTAGGGAAAACGGCTAAGAATATCAAACCTGCGGATAGCGCTAAGTATATTTTAGGGTATACCTGCTTGAATGATGTTACCGCCCGTGACCTGCAGACAAAAGATGGGCAATGGACGCGCGCTAAAGGCTTTGATACCTTTTGCCCTTTGGGGCCATGGATCGAAACTGCCTACGATTGGCGCCACAAGGCTATCAAACTCTGTTTAAATGGAGGCGTAAGGCAAGCTTCGACCACGGATAATTTTATTTTTGACCCCCATTATCTTCTCGCTTTTATCTCTTCGGTCATGACTCTTTACCCCGGTGATGTTGTCTCAACCGGTACGCCGCCCGGCGTTGGGCCGATGCTTTCCGGCGATTGTGTAGAAGTTACGATCGAAGGGCTTGGTGCTTTAACCAATAAAGTCACCTAATTACTTGACCCTTTAGCCTATCGCGGTTAAAATTATTTATGCTTTTCTATGGTACGATATTTATAATTGCTTTGGGCTTGACTATTTATGTCAATCGCCTGTTAGGCAAGGCGTTTCGGGATACGCGTGCTGATATAAATGGAACGCCGACGGGAGTTGCCTCGGATAAAAGTGAGGGATGATCTTTCTTTATGCTTAAAACAGTTTTGATCGTTGATGATGAGCTGACGCTTCTTGACTCTGCCGCCCAGGCATTAAGCCTTAAGGGTTACGCGGTTATGAAGGCAGACAATGGTAAGGATGCGGTTAAGATCGCCACGGAAAACTTGCCGGATATTATTTTATTGGATGTAGTTTTACCGGATATAAGCGGCGGAGAAGTAGCGCGGGCATTACAAAAAAATTATACAACGAAAAATATTCCGGTTATCTTTCTAACCGGCCTTTTAACCAAAAAAGATGCTCACACTGTGATCGGCAATAATGCCTTTATCAGTAAGCCATATTCGCTTAGTGAAGTAATAATGGAGATCGAACACCAATTGGCAAAACGCGATGGAAACAAAACCTAAAATACTTATCATTGAGGATGAGCACCTTTTTCGCGTACCGCTGATGAAGACGATCGAGCGCGAGGGCTGCGAGGTCTTTGGCGCCGGCAATAGCCGCGATGCGTTTGACATTGCCCTGAAAAACCCAATCGATGTGGTGGTGACCGATGTGCGTATCGCCGGCGATATTGATGGTTTAGAAATAATCAAACGCATGAAAGAAATGAATACGCCAGGTAAGCCGTCGTATATCGTGATGACAGGTTATGCCGGTGATGATGCGCCGGTCAGGGCGATCCGTATCGGTGTTGGAGATTTTCTGTTTAAGCCTTTTGAGCCGGAACAGCTTATCTTCAGCGTTAAAAAAAGCTTGAAACTGCGCAGCTTAGAGCAGCAAAAAACCGCATATATTGAACAGATCAGCAAGATGAGCAAGGAGCTTGAGGAGTACAATCTAAAGCTTGAAGGTATGGTTGAGGCCAAAACCCACGCGTTGACAACAATTTTTGAAATAAGCAAGGAGATCACCTCGTCATTACAGTTGGATGAGGTTTTGGCAACGATCCTAGAGCGTACCAGTGCGCTTTTAGGAGTTACTGCCTGCTCGGTCTTGCTGCGGGATGAGATCAACCGTGAGTTTTTTGTCGCCGCGTCACGCGGGCTGCTTGATGATGTGGCACGCAAGGCACGCATAAGTTTCGGCGAACCGTTAGTTGAATGGATTACGGTTAATCGTGATACATTGGTTATCGCAGACGTAGGAGCTGACGAGCGTTTTAAAAATAGCCAGCTTGCTGCATACTTTCCCGGCGTGCTGGTTGCAGCACCGCTTATTTTTAAAAATAACCTGATCGGGATCCTTATCGTAAACCACGCAACAGGCGGTAAATCGATAGCTACAGAAGATTCAACCCTGGTCAAGACGATCGCCGACCACGCCTCGGTTGCGATCGCCAACGCCAGGCTTTACAGCGAGCTGAAAGATGTTTATCTGCAGGTAATCGCAACATTGAATTCGATCATCGAAATAAAAGATAATTACACGAAAACACACTCGGAGCGGGTTACTCGCTATGCTACGATGCTGGCCCAGGTGATGGGAATGGCGTCAAGCGATGTTGAGACCTTGCGTTTGGCTTGCCAATTGCATGATCTGGGAAAAATCGGTATTCATGATCAAATTTTAACTAAACCCGGCAAACTTACTCCGGCCGAGTGGGAGGAGATGCGCCAACATCCCTCAAAAGGTGTGGAGATCCTGCGCCCATTGTCGTTTTTGAGCGAAGTTATTTCTTTAGTCGAGCAGCACCATGAGTGGTTTGACGGCAGGGGTTATCCACACGGCTTAAAGGGCGAGGCGATCGATTTGCGCGCGCGTATTATGGCAGTTTGTGATAGCTTTGATGCGATGACTACCCGTCGCGCTTACTCACCGGCATTGACCCTTGAAGATGCCGCCAACGAATTAGTGCGTTGCTCGGGTACGCAGTTCGACCCCAATGTTGTAAGTGCGTTTTTAGAGGCGATCCGCACTAATCCCGATTTATTAGGCAATCAATAAAATTTTAAATATGCAATTAACACCCAGATATGAGCCACGCGAGACGGAAAACCGCATCTATGCCGCATGGCTGGCAGCAAAAGCGTTTCATGCTAAAATCGATCACGAAAAGAAACCGTTCACGATCGTGATCCCACCGCCTAACGTAACGGGTATTCTACATATGGGCCATGCCTTGAATAATACCTTACAGGACCTGATCATCCGGCATAAGCGTTTAAAGGGGTTTGAGGCCTTATGGGTTCCCGGCACTGACCATGCGGGAATCGCTACGCAAAATGTGGTTGAGCGCGCTTTGGCCAAGGAAGGTTTGAAAAAAGACGACATCGGGCGGGAAAAATTTACCGAGCGGCTCTGGGATTGGACCAATAAGCATGGTTCGACGATCATCGAACAGCTTAAAAAACTTGGTGCAAGCTGTGATTGGGACCGCACGCGCTTTACTATGGACGAAGCCTATTCCGAAGCGATCAAAGATGTTTTTTTAAAGCTTTATAAGAAGGGCCTGATCTACCGGGGAAACCGCATGATCAACTGGTGCCCGCGCTGCAAAACTGCCCTTAGCGATGAGGAATCGGCTCATTCCGAAGTAGATGGCTGGCTCTATTATTTACGTTATCCGGTTGAAGGCGCGGCAATCAACGGAAATAATTACGTGGTGGTTGCGACTACCCGGCCGGAGACGATGTTGGGCGATACAGCGGTTGCGATCAACCCCGAAGATTATCGTTACAGCGATTTAAAAAATGCTAAAGTCATATTACCTTTGGTAAATCGCGTCCTGCGTGTGGTTTGTGATGAATCAGTCGACCCGCAATTCGGTACCGGCGTCGTAAAAGTGACACCGGCTCATGACCCGGTTGATTTTGCAACCGGAAAAAAATTCGATCTTGAATTTATCAATATCATGAATGATGATGCAACCTTGAATAAAAGTGTGCCCGAAGAATTTGCCGGGATGGACCGGTTTGAAGCGCGCGAAGCGATAATAACTACCCTGGCAGCTAAAGATCTGATCGAGAAAAAAGAGCCCTACAAGATCAGTGCCGGCCATTGTTACCGGTGCCACACGATCATTGAACCAAGAATATCCCTGCAATGGTTTGTCAGCATGAAGCCCTTGGCGGAAAAAGCGATCAAGGTGGCTGAGTCTAATGAGGTCAAATTTTATCCCGAGCGTTGGAAAAAAGTCTACTTGAATTGGATGTACAATATTCAGGATTGGTGCATTTCGCGCCAGATATGGTGGGGGCACCGGATCCCGGCTTGGTACTGCCCTCATTGCGTTGACAAGATCATCGTCGCAAAAATTGCTCCGGAAAGCTGCCCCCATTGCGGCGGAAAAGATTTACGCCAGGAAACCGATGTCCTGGACACCTGGTTTTCCAGTTGGCTCTGGCCCTTTGCAACTTTTACCAAGCAAGAAGAGCTTGACTATTTTTATCCGACCAACACTCTGGTTACGGCTTCGGAAATATTATTTTTCTGGGTCGCACGCATGATCATGGCCGGCTTAGAGTTCCAAGGCGAAGCACCCTTTCGCGATGTGGTGATCCACGGCACGGTGCGCGACGATAAAGGGGTCAAGATGTCCAAGTCGTTGGGCAATACTATCGATCCATTGGAGATCATTGAAAAGTTCGGCGCGGATGCGTTACGTTTTTCATTGATGATGCTGGCGGCTTCCGGCAGCGATGTATTTTTATCGGAAGATAAATTTTTAGTCGGAAGAAACTTCTGCAATAAGATCTGGAATGCAACGCGCTTTTTATTTATGCAGATCGAAAAAAATTCGATCCAGATCGATGATTTAAATTTCGCTGATTTAGAACCGATCGATAAGTGGCTGCTCAAAGAATTTAATTCGGCCGTTAAATCTGTCGATGAGCATATAGAGAATTACCGGGTCAACGACGCCGCAAAAGCTGCTTACGAATTTTTCTGGCACACTTTTTGCGATTGGTATGTGGAGATCGTTAAGGACAATTTTACCCAAAACCGGGCAAAAGTAGTTATCGCAATTTTGATCGACTCACTTAAATTGCTTCACCCCTTTATGCCATATATCACCGAAGAGCTTTATGGTGCAATCGGGCGTGAAACCGGCCTATATGACGGCTTGATCATGAAAAGCGCCTGGCCGAAAGGTTTTATCTTTGACTTTAGCGCCGACGATGAGCGCCAGATCAATGCGTTGGTATCTACCGTCACACAAGTGCGCACGATCAAAGCCGATTTGGGGTTAGGCGCTAAAAAAATCGAGTTAGATATTTCTTTTAAAGCTGAAATCAATGATTTGTGGCATAATAATAAAGATTGGGTGGCGCGCTTGGCCGGCTTAGAGAAGATATCTATTAAGAAGCATTTAAAGCGCAGCCTTTATAAGGGTGAGTGGTGGGATTTTGATTTTGCGGTTTCCGACCTTGACTCGGCGGCGTTTTTGGCGTCGTTGGAAAAGAAGGTTTTAAATATTGAAAATTTTGCGGCAAAATTAGCGGCAAAGCTAAATAACGAGAATTTTGTAAAAAATGCTCCGGAGGAGATAGTGGCGACTGACCGCGAGCGGTTTGTGGCGGCTCAGGCCGAGTTAAAACGTTTAAAGGAATTACGCGATGCATTTAGATAAGTCGATCCGTGATTTTATTAAATTGGCGCTTAATGAAGATATTGGCGAGCGCGATGTGACTACTTTTTATAGCGTGCGCCCCGGCACGCAGGGTGAGGCGGTGATCATCTCGCGCAACTGCGGTATTGTTTGCGGGATCGATGTCCTGAAAGAGACGATGCTGATCGTCAATAATCAGCTCAAATTTAAAGTATTTAAAAAAGATGGTGCGCGCGTAGATAAAGACGATATCGTGATCTCGGTCAAAGGGAGTTTAGCCGACATCCTTACCGCCGAACGTGTAGCCGTAAATTTTCTTTCTATCCTTTCCGGCGTTGCCACAACTACCCGGCAATTTGTAGATAAGGTCTTGGATACTAAGGTTACGCTTCTGGATACGCGTAAAACCACTCCCGGCATGCGCTTGATGGAGAAGTATGCGGTGCGCATCGGCGGCGCCACCAATCACCGTATCGGCCTTTACGACGGTATTATCATCAAAGATAATCATTTGCGCGCTGCCGGCATTTTGATCGATGGTAAAGTCAACAGCCCGCGCGTTAAAGAGGTAATCGATTCACTGCGCGACACTACCGGCTTAAAAGTCGAGATAGAGGTTGAAACTGTCGAAGAGTTTAAGAAAATCTCCCTGCATAAACCGGAAATCGTGATGTTGGATAATTTTAACCTGAAACAGATAAAGAAAGCCGTGCGTTACCGCAATGAGTATTGCCCGGCAATAAAATTAGAGGTTTCCGGCGGCGTTAACCTGAAAAATGTCCGCAAGATCGCTTTGGCCGGTGTTGATTTTATTTCGATAGGCTCAATAACCCATTCACCTAAATCTTTCGACTTCTCCCTGGAAATCGCAAAAGTTTATACTTAAATATGGCAGATTGGTGGTCAACTAAACTTAATATGCCTCAAGACCCGGACGGTGGTAAAAACCGCCGCCGCTATCCGCGTAAAAAATATACGACCGGCATTACTTATTCGGTTTTAGCAACACCTAAGGGCACCGGTATATTACAGGACTTAAGCGAGGCGGGTGCGCGTTTTACGGTGGACCAGCACTTGCCGGTCGGCACGATGGTTAAATTAACTTTCATCCTCAAAAAAGACGCCGAAGAGGTTCCGATCACGGCTACGGCCAAGGTCGTTTGGTGCGTATCCGAAGATGGTATCTACCAGGTCGGCGTCCAGTTTATTGAATAGTGACCAGCCAGTTATTTTGTAAGCGCTTTCAAAATACCCCTTAATTTACTATCCTTTTTTTGTTTTTATCTATAAATAATGTTATCTCTTACTTGTAAGGGAGGCATCGCCTTGCAACATGGGTTTTACAAATTCATCGCATTTTTTTTAACCCTATTGCTATCTTCACCGGCTAATCTTTACGCGCAACAATCATATGATCTTCCTGTTCCGGGGAAATTGGTTACCGCATCTTTAAGTTACTCTTGCCCTGAACTTAAAGGTATCCGCTTTGATCCAACCGAACCTTTAAAATTAGAATTTATTATTGATACCGCGGACAAACATAGTGCAAGTAAAGAAGAGGCCCAGACTTTGATTAAATATTTTATGGCCGGCTTAACCACTCCGGAAGATGACTTATGGGTCAATTTATCGCCTTATGAGAAAAATAAGATTATTCCGGAATCGCTAAGTTATACCGATTTGGGTAAAGGTATGCTGGGGCAAGATTATCTTCTAAAGCAACTAGCGGCTAGCTTAACTTATCCGGAAACCCAAGCGGGGAAGAAATATTGGGATGAAATCAATGGTTCGGTTCACAATGACGCGGCCCAGTCGTTTAACAAAATCTGGATCGTTCCGGGAGATGCAGCAGTTTATGAGAGTAAAAACGGCGCGTTTATCACCGAGGCGACATTAAAGGTGATGATGGAAGGGGATTACTTGGCGATGCAGAAGAATAATCCTGTAGGGGCGCGGTTGCCGCGCCCTGGGCAGGGAAACCCTGCCCCTACGGACGCATTTAAAACCCAAATATTACCTATTATCGAACAAGAAGTAAACCGCGGCAAAAACTTTGCTCAATTACGCCAGATCTACAATGCCTTGATCCTGGCGGTTTGGTTTAAGCAAAAGTTTAAAGAATCACTTTATAAAAATTATATCGATCAACAAAAAGTCCAGGGCATTGATCTGAGCGATAGAGCCGTTAAAGAAAAAATTTATGATCTTTACCTCGAAGCATTCAAAAAAGGCGCCTACTCAGTAATTCAAAAGGAAAAAGTCAAAAGTCAAAATTTATTAGGCGGTTATAAAATTGCCAAACGTAGATATTTTTCCGGCGGCGTTAACTATCGCACGCTTAAGCCACGCCGGGCCTCGGCGCTTGTTGTCTCGGGAGGTTTGCTCATGCTGGCGGCGTTCAATATTAACTGCGCGATCAACAAGGTTACCGGTAACGGCGCTAAAGCGATGGTCACTAACCCTTTAATCTCTGATCTGCCGAGAAATTTTAATCGCGATTACACTAAGTTAGGTGAAGATGAAAGACAAGCGATTGATTTTCGGGAAAAGTTAAGTGAGTTTGAGACAAAGGCGAGCGATGGTGGGGATTATGGCGACCGATATGGCCTGGGGCAATTCCACAAGGCTGGCTATTTAAAAAATGATCCACTTACAGCGGCGATAGTAAAGAAGGTCGAAGAGGCCCTAACCTCTGGGGATATTGATTCGTTACTTAAAGAGAGTGAGAGGGTAAAAAACCGGGTAAGAGCCGGGCTTAAAGCCGGGGTAAAATTACCGGATGGGTTAATCGGTAAAATCATTGCTCGGCTTAGCAATCCGTCCGGCGGTAGAGTCGCGGCTAACACCTCGATCCTTACGAATTTTTTGGAAGCCGGATTGGTTATGCCGGAAGATATTTCACCTAAGTCGATTGAAAATATCATGGATCTTTTTACGGGAAAATTTAGCGATGCAACTATAGTTTTAGTAAAAGACTTGATATCGATGGGATTTGTAAATAGTGTTTCGCCGGCAGTTATCGCGCGCATCCTTCACTTGGCAACAGATAGCGATAAAACCGTACGCATCCCGGCGCTGGAAATTCTTATTGAATTGGCAAAAAAAGGCGTGGTCACCAGCAAAGATATCTCCGCAAAGAGATTTGGGGGAACAGACCATGATCTGTTTGACCTAAGCGGTATGGCTTATAAAACTATATTGCTGATTGAGGTTGGTATTCTGCCGGCTATTCCACAAAGCTTGACCGATGCGCTTCTCGCCGGGCTTTCAGGCAGTATACCCTTTGTTCAGTATCAAAATGCGCAAATTATCCGGATATTACATGACCGCGGTTACTGGCCGAATAAGGTTGGAGCGGCTTCGCTGGGTAAGATCATTACCGATTTGCAAGACAATGGGGTATCGCACTTTACCCTGGAAGCGCTCATTGGATTACTCGATGCCGGTCTCATTAATGGCCAGGATATAGCACCAACTGCCGAAAACCGCTTATTTGACCTTTTTGCCGAGGGGGATAGTGAAAGCCAACCATTGGCCGCCAGGGCTTTAGTCTTGTTGGGTTCAACCAGTAAGCGCGTTGAGCGTATTCTAAAATCCGGCCAGGCATTGGATGATTTTTTAAGAAAACAAATCACTACCAAGGCTGCCAATATGCCGCTGGGCTATCGCTTGGAGCTATACCGGCGCATGGGTAGTGATGTGAATCGTGAGATTTTTGGCGACCTGCTGTTACCGTTGTATCAGGTATGCCCTCTGGATAACCGGGGGCGCTTATTCGATACCGTGATCCAGGGAAACCACGAAGGCATAGACCTGGTTTATCCGCTCATCAGCCAAACATTGGATGAGTTTAATTGGGGTGGTAACTCTAAAGATGTCAGAAAATTTGCCGAGGCAATGCACCGGCAAGTCGCCGGCCTCTCTCTGTGGGATGAATTAAGCGAAATCAATCAAGTCATTTTGTTCTATTACGATCACTTATTGAAAAGCAACACTTCGGTCCAAGCTTTGCGTGCGGTTTATAATAATCGGGTTTTTCTATCCGAGGCCAAGGGCCTTGGCCACATGAACCGTTTTTCTCTAGCACGCAGCATTTTGGATATTTTCCAGGCCGAGGCACAGATACCGGATGGGCGAAGAATCGCTCAACTGGCTAATTTTTTAATGAGAGTGAAAATTCATATGGGAAGCCAAGTTTTGGCTAAACCTGGAGCCTCACTTTTTATTACCGCCCACGGAGAGAAGATGTTCGACCCTCAAGAGATCATCAAGGTTTTTCGTCCTTATATCGGCAACGAAGGGCAGGTGCATATTTTTAAAGCCCAGGGAGAAGGTGGCATGTTACACCAAGACAAGGGGATGGTCGAAGCGATATCTCTGGCCCAGGGAAAAGCCATTGCTTTGCATACTTTGGCCACATTACCGTATAATCCCAACGGTAATATCTGGTATCTTAATCACCATGGATTAAAGGGCCATTTTCTGTTTAATCAGGGTATATCCGGACGGCCATACCCGAATGATGCCCACAACCCGAATTCGCTAAGCGCGGCAGAGATAGTTGATGCGCTTTTAGCCCGGGCCAAAATTACTGGTGGTGACCTATCCGACATCACCTTCTTTGCGGATAGCTGTTTTTCCGGAAACTCAATAATACAAGCCGCCAACATCTTGAATGAATATATTAAGAATGGCACAATCAAAAGCGCACCGACAATTATCGCGTCTAATCAGCGGGATTTGATCTCATGGGGTAGCAACTTCTTAACCGCTATCGGTGAACTGCCGAACAAAAATATTCTTACCGTATCAGAGATCAATGATGCCGATGAAAAACTGGGTATCACAAATTCCCGTTATTTGTTTCACGCAAATCCGTCTTCTGCCGGAAATTTTGAAGGCGACCCATTTTACGGCCAGGATATATCTATTCTTCACGGTATGAATCAGGATGAGGCGGATGAGCTACAAGCGATCATGGGCGTTACCGTAAAAGCTCCGTGTGTTTTGATCGGCGGGTTGATGCCGGGGTCCCAATTTATCGGGATGATGGGCAATCAGGTGCAGGTTGAGAATTTTACAAAAACCAGCAATAATGCAGCAACCGCAGAAGTGATCGACATAGCCAGTAAAGCATCGGAGCCGATCGATTTGAAACGCTTTAATGACCACGATAGCCTAATCGGCGAAGCAAAGTACTTGCTCGACGCCAATAGCGGACAGGATGGTTCCGAGCAAGTGCGTGAATATTTATCATCGTTGCTGGGCGATGGCGAAGATAAACCGGCTCAACCGCAGCTTTACACTTTTAATACACCGGTTTCCAAGACTAAAGATCTTTTCGGGTTCGCTCCCAGCAATGAAAATATTATCGCTTTACACGAAAAGATCACGGCATTACCGGCACGGTTACGCGCCATTGCCGCACTTCATGAGTTAAGCCATAACCTGATCAACCGCAAGTTAATAAGCCTGGGCTTGTCTTATACCTTTGATGGCCAGGCGCAGATCGTAGTTTATAAGGGCACGACCGAAAACGAAGCCGGCCGGGTAACCTTAAAGCGGATGGATGCGATTACCTTGACTCAGCATGAATTGATCGACAACCCGGATTATCGCGACCACTATCTTTTACGCGCATTACAGCGGGAGTTATTCGGCGCGGATGATGTGGCCTTAAGCGACGAGATCGCGGGCTTCCAGAACGAGGAGGATAAACAAAATCTTGGCGGATTGGATTTGACTGCGAAAGGCTTCAAGATAAATACAACCGGTTCGTTCGTAGGGGCACAGCGTGCTGTGCCCGAAAACATGGGCGTAGCGCGCTACGCCCCTACAAGCAATAACATTGAAAATTACGATTACCTTACGGCTGACCTTACATACCTTAAAGATATTACCCGCCGCGAAGTAGTGGATATGCTAAAATAGCCGCATGGAAAAGTTCAAGTTGGTCAGTAATTTTAAACCTACCGGCGATCAGCCGCAGGCGGTAGAGGCTTTAGTCAAAGGGCTTAATGCCGGAAAAGAACATCAATTACTTTTAGGCGTTACCGGGTCAGGAAAAACCTTCACCTTAGCCAATGCGATCGAGCGGGTAAACCGTCCGGTCCTGGTCATTTCCCACAATAAGACCTTAGCCGGGCAGCTTTACTCGGAGTTTAAAGAATTTTTTCCCCACAATGCCGTTGAATATTTTGTCAGTTATTATGACTACTACCAGCCGGAAAGCTATATCCCCCAGACCGATACTTATATCGAAAAAGATGCGGCGATCAACGACAAGCTTGACCGCTTGCGGTTGTCGTCAACCAGCTCGCTTTTGTCGCGCCGTGATACGATCGTGGTCGCTTCAGTATCCTGCATTTACAATTTAGGTTCGCCCCAGGATTATGAAAATCTTGTTGCAACGATCGTAAAGGACGAAAAGATCACGATCCGTGATCTATCTAAAAAATTGGTAACGATCCAATACGAACGTAACGACTTGGATTTTAAGCGCGGGACTTTCCGCGTAAAGGGGGATACACTCGATATTTTTCCGGCCTATAAAGAGCGGGGTATCCGGGTTGAATTTTTTGGCGATACGATCGATAAGATCAGCGAGATCGATATTATTACCGGCAAAAAAATTGAAATCTTAAGTAAGTGTGCGGTCTATCCCGCTAAGCACTTTATTATGGAAGAGGATGTGATCAAACCGGCGATCGCTCAGATAAAAAAAGAGCTCGAAGAGCATTTAGTGGTTTTAAACGCAAACGGCAAACTTTTGGAAGCCGAACGCCTGCGCCGCAGAACGCTTTATGATATGGAGATGTTAAACGAGTGCGGTTATTGCCACGGGATCGAGAATTACTCGCGCCACCTATCCCGGCGCCCTGTTGGTTCGCGGCCGTATTGCCTGATCGATTATTTTCCGGAAGATTTTATAACCATTATCGATGAGAGCCATGTCACCGTGCCGCAATTGCGCGGGATGTTCGAGGGGGATAAATCGCGCAAAACGACCCTGGTCGAGTATGGGTTTCGGTTGCCATCCTGTCTGGATAACCGGCCGCTTAAATTCGACGAGTTAAAAACGCTGTTAAAACAAACGATTTTTGTCTCGGCGACTCCGGCAGATTATGAAGTTAAATTATCCGGTGGAAAAGTTGTAGAGCAGATCATCCGGCCGACCGGCATACCTGACCCGGAAATATCTGTGCGCTCGACGGCAAACCAAATCGATGATTTGATCAAGGAGATACGCGAACGCGCTAAGCGCAATGAGCGTACCCTGATCACCACGATTACCAAGCGTATGTCCGAACAGTTGAGCGAATACCTGGCGGCGGAAGGTATTGCTGTTACCTATCTGCACTCGGATATTGATACCCTGGAACGCGCTCAGATCTTGCAGGATCTGCGCCGGAAGAAAGTCGATTGCCTGGTAGGAATAAATCTTTTGCGCGAAGGGCTTGACCTACCGGAGGTTTCCTGTGTCGCGATCCTTGATGCCGATAAAGAAGGTTTTTTGCGTTCAACCACATCTTTGATCCAGGTAGCCGGCCGATGTGCGCGTAACGTCAATGGCTTGGTGATCATGTATGCTGATTCAGTCACCGACTCGATGAAGCGGGCGATTGGCGAAAGTAAGCGCCGCAGAAAAATTCAACTTGAATATAATACAAAACATAAGATCACGCCAACGACCATTGAGCGTGCCATAAAAGACGGCATCGAGAGCTATCTTAAAGAAGAGAAAGAGATTAAGCATAAACTCGAATTAGACGAGGGCGATATCTTAAAGCATGACCGTATTGCCCAATTGGAAAAAGAGATGTTTATTGCGGCAAAAAACCTACATTTTGAAAAAGCCGCCCAATTACGTGATAGAATAAAGGAGCTGAAGAAAGGCTTGGCGTAGGGGCGCGATTTATCGCGCCCGTTAAAAATTATATTTTATGATATTAGTCGACGTAGGAAATACTTCAATCCACTTTGCTTTAGGTAAAAACCATAAGATTGCCAAGATCTGGCAATTAGATAGTCAATCGGCGACGCTTGCCCAGATAGAACAGGCGATCGATCAATATCGTTCCCTGGGCCGGGTGGTGGTTTGTTCAGTTGTGCCGCGTGTCACAAAATTGTTTGAACAGATCCCTAACGCCGCAATTGTCGGCAAAGATATCCAGGTGCCGATCAAGTGCCGCTACAATGTAAAGCAAGTCGGGCAAGACCGCTTAGTCGCCGCTTACGCTGCGAAAAAGTTATACTCCGATGTGCGCATTGTCATTGATTTTGGCACCGCGATTACTTTTGATATTTTAAGCCTTAATGGTGATTATGAAGGGGGGATAATCCTGCCCGGAGTAGGGTCAACAATGCGCACCTTAGCCAATTGCGCAATGCTACCTAAGCATATGCGGTTGCGTTATGTCAAGGCCATGATCCCACGCAATACCGAAGAGAGTATCAACAAGGGCATGGACAGCGGTTTCAGTGCCATGCTTAACGGGCTTATTGCCGATTATAAAAAAGCTTTAAGGATATCTAAACCGGATTCGGTGGTCGTTACCGGCGGAGAAGGATTTTTTATTGCGCGTAAGCTTGAGTCGAAGTGTATTCTTGACGAGAGCCTGGTGCTTAAAGGGCTGGCATTGCTTGGTGATTGATTTTTTACGTAATTTGCGTTGGTATCTGCGTGCGATCGCGCATTATCGCGGCAGCCGCATGGTTACCGAGAGGATCATCGGCAAAGCCCCTATAAACGAACTCACCCTGAAAAACGGTATAAAATTTTTTGCGCCGGATAATTCAAATCTGCCGGTATTAACCGAAGAGATATTTTTCGACCAGGATTATTGTAAATATTTCACGATCAGGGAAAATGATATCGTTGTCGATATCGGCGCCAATATCGGTGTTTTTACACTTTTCGCTTCAACTAAGACCAAAAATAAAATATATGCTTTTGAGGCGCTGCGCAGTAATGTTGATTTTTTAAATAAAAATATTGCCGTCAACAATCGAAAAAACATCGTTTCCGTGGAAACGGCGGTGTGCGGCCGGGTGGGTAACGCACGCCTGGGAATATCTGCGATAAGCGGTGGGCATTATCTTTGTGATGTTAATACTCAAAAACATTGCGACGCTTTCGTGGAGGTCCCGGCAACCACCTTGGCTCAGATCTTTACGGATTACCGTATCGGTTATATTGATTTTTTGAAAATAGATTGCGAGGGATCGGAAGGGGCGATTTTTATCGCAACGGATGATACATATTTCCAACGGATCGGAAAGATCGCTTTAGAGTTCCATGACGGGTTATCGCTCCTTAACCGTCACGAATTAATGAAACATTTAGAAAAACATGGATTCAAGACCCGCGTCCGCAGCTTTCACGATACCGCCTGCGGTTATATCTACGCCTGGCGATAAGTTATTCAAATTTTTTTATTGACAACGATTTGCTGATACGTATAATTATCACTCGTGCATTGAGAGTGCTAATCAAGAATTATTAACCATTTTATACGGAGGTGTAGCATGAATGTTAAGCCACTAGGTGATCGCGTGATCATCCAGCCTTTTGAAGGGTTGGAAAAGACAAAAGGCGGGATTTTTATTCCTGATACCGCAAAAGAAAAGCCGCAAGAAGGCAAGATCGTCGCTATCGGCACCGGCAAGAAGACTGATGATGGGAAAGTTATTCCACTTTCCGTCAAGGTCGGCGATAAAGTTTTATACGGAAAATATTCCGGCACCAACATCACGGTTGACGGCGAAGAGTATTTGATCGTCCGCGAAGAAGAAATCGTAGCAATTATAGGATAATAAGGAGAAACAAAAATGGCAAAACAATTACTTTTTAATGAGGAAGCACGCCGGGCGATCTTGCGCGGTGTTGAGATTATCGCAAAGGCAGTAAAAACGACCCTTGGGCCTAAGGGTAGGAATGTTGTGATCGACAAGAAATTCGGTTCGCCGACGATCACTAAGGATGGCGTTACCGTAGCCAAGGAAATAGACCTTGAAGACCCATATGAGAACATCGGCGCACAGTTAGTCAAGGAAGTCGCCGAGAAGACTTCGGATATGGCCGGCGACGGTACGACCACCGCCACGGTTTTAACCGAAGCGATCTACCGCGAAGGTTTAAAGAATGTTGTAGCCGGAGCTAACCCGATGGCGTTAAAGCGCGGCATCGACCAGGCAGTTTTGGTTGTTATCGAAGAGTTACGTAAAATCTCTAAAGAAGTAAAGCAGGATAAGACCAAGATCGCCCAGGTTGCGACAATTGCAGCTAATGGCGATACCGAGATCGGCGGGCTTATTGCCGATGCGATGGAAAAAGTCGGCAACGACGGAGTTATTACCGTCGAAGAAGCCAAATCCATGGCGACTACCTTGAATGTCGTTGAAGGTATGCAATTCGACCAGGGTTACCTTTCTCCTTATTTCTGTACGAATGCGGAAAAAATGGAGTGTGAATTAGATGATCCATATATTCTTATCTGCGAAAAGAAGATCACCTCGATCAAGGAAATGCTTCCGCTTTTAGAAGGTGTAGCGCGCGCCGGTAAGCCGCTGATGATCATCGCTGAAGATGTCGAAGGCGAGGCGTTGGCTACTTTGGTGGTCAACCGCTTGAAAGGAACTTTCGTCAGCGCCGCGGTAAAAGCCCCGGGTTATGGCGATCGCAGGAAATCGATGCTTGAGGATATTGCGATTTTGACTGGCGGTAAATCGATCTCGGAAGATCTCGGCCTTAAGCTTGAGAATGTGCAATTAGCTGACCTCGGGCGCGCCAAGAAGGTTAAAATTGATAAAGACAATACCACAATCGTTGAAGGCAGCGGCAAGAGCGCGGATATCAAGGCACGCATCGCCCAGATCAAAAAACAAGTTGAAAACACCGATTCTGATTACGATAAGGAAAAACTTCAGGAAAGATTGGCTAAATTGGGCGGCGGCGTTGCCGTATTAAACGTCGGCGCAGCTACCGAAACCGAGATGAAAGAGAAGAAGGCCCGCGTGGAAGATGCATTACATGCGACCAAAGCTGCAGTTGCCGAGGGTATTGTCCCCGGCGGTGAAGTCGCGATTTTGCGCGCGATCCCAGCCCTGGATAAGATGAAGCTAGAAGGGGATGAGGCAGTCGGCGTGAATATCATTAAACGCGCCTTAGAAGAACCATTAAAGCAATTGGTTGCCAACGCCGGATTAGAAGGCGCGGTAATCGTTGAACAGATCAAGAAAGAAAAGGCCAATATGGGCTTTGATGCGGCCAAGAACCAGATCGTGGATATGTTCGTTGCCGGTATCATTGACCCGACCAAGGTTGCCAGAACTGCACTGCAAAACGCAGCTTCAATCGCCGGTTTGTTATTAACGACCGAAGCGATGATCGTCGATAAGCCGGAGAAGGAAGACAAGGGCGGCGGCGGAATGGGCGGCGGAATGGGCGGCGGCATGGGTATGGGCGGCGGAATGCCGGGAATGTACTAGGCTTAAGCCGGATTGTTAGTTGATTGATTATCCCCCTGTTTTAAGGGTAACCTTGGAACAGGGGGATTTTTTTGTCTATATTTGCCTTTTAAACCAAAATATGGTATTAAAAGTTAATTATGCGCAAAATAGTCTTATGGGTATATTTGTTATGTTTATTATCATTTAGTCATTCTTGCTATGCCGAAGTTCTTTTGCGCGGTGTTCGTTTTGATCCATCCGACCCTACACGGTTTGAATTTATTTTCACACAAGCTGGTAAAAACAAACTCGATCAAGCCGAAGCTAAGCGCCTGGTCCGTTACTTTTTTGCCGGATTGGCTTTGCCGCCGGAGGATATTCGTGTAAATCTCTCGCCTCTTGAGGAAAACCATATCTGTTCGGATATCCTGGCGACAACCGACTTGGGCCGGGATATGCTTGAACAGGACCATATACTTAAGCGCTTTGCTGCCGCCCTTACTGATCCGGCAACATCACGGGGGCAGCGTTATTGGCAAAACGCTACTGACCGCTCCCTGCAAAAGATATGGATCATCCCGGATAAAGCTGTGGTTTATGAAGATGCCAGAGGTTGCGTCATTAAAGAAGCTACCCTTATGGTAGAATCCGATAACAAAACTGCTGCCATTCAAGATGTGATCTTGCCGGCTATTCATAAAGCCGTTAACGTGCAGAGCGAGTTTTCCCGGTTGCGTCAATTTTATAACGCGTTGATTTTAAGTGTGTGGTTTAAAGAAAAGTTTTCGGAAGGTTTTTACCAGGGCTATATTGGACAAGAGCATATAGCCGGTATCGATTTAAAAGACAATACCGCCAAAGTAAAAGTTTACCGCGCTTATTTAGATACTTTCCGTAACGGAGTATACAATTTAGTCCGAACGCAAAAAACCGGCAATAAAATCCTGCGGCGCCGTTATGTTGCCGGCGGTATCATTCCTGTCCCTAAAAAAGTCGTACATCTGTCCGTAGCAGATGCTGTGCGCTCTGGTGCCATCGATGACCCGGACACAATAACCTGCGAGGCAAAAACCTGGCCGCCCAAGGGTACGGAATTTACTTACGCATACAAAGATGGTAATGGTATTGTCTGGAATGAGCCATCGGGTTTTTCCGGTTATTGGAAAGTAAGGGTTGATGACAATGTCAACCTGAATCATGCCTGGGCAGCTTTGGAACGTGTTATAAAGTCTTTTGATTACGCTGTGCTTAAAGTTTTGGGTAAGGAAAATATGACCGGCGAGTGGGAAGTTGTTGCGGATCGACCCAATCGGCAAGACATTACGATCGCCGGTTCTCCGGAGTGGGGATTGAAGGTCAGCGTGACTAAGCGTTTCCTGGAAGTGCCTTTAGAGAGGCAGCGTATTCTTTTTGCGTTAGCGATCGGTGATCCTACTTTACCCGTAGAAATATTTAATACTATACCTGTGGAAAAGAAAGATAAAGCGGTTGGAGTGACCCATAAAAAAGTTGTGGTCATGAATAACCCGCTAAAAATAGACCGCCGTGACGACCGTATGATGTTGGCCGCATCGTTACATCTTGCTACTTATCTTAAAAATAAAGGTCTTGATGCAGCGATTGATAATACGATCTATTATGAGAATAACGAGTTTTGCAAGGATTACGTTGATAAGCTAATATCGTCTTTGAGTGATGCGGATATGGTTTGTATCAGCCAATACGATACGACCTTATCACTGATGAGCCACTTGATCGCGGCAATACGCATTATTCGGCCGGATATTACGATTGCGATCGGTGGGCCGACAACGACGATCACCCCGGAGCAGGGAAGTGCTTATGTAGAGGAGCACAATATTGCCTATCGCGGCGATATCGAAGCCGGTTTCGACCAGGTTTGGCCGCTTTTAAGCGGCCCGGTAACTTTATCAGACCTGGTTAAGGCCAAAGGTGTAGGCTTGCGCCGTAACAATGAGTTTTATTTTGCGGCATTGGATAAGACAAACCGCATGAGCGAAGAAGAGGTTGAAAGGCGCCGCATTGATTTTTCTTTTCTTACCCGGGAAGATGCCGTAAAGGGTTTTGGATTCAATACCGGTTTGGGTTGCCGCGGCAACTGTTCGTTTTGCGCTACCGGCGCCGGCAAGACTATGCGTAACATGAGCCCAGAAGCCGTATTGGATGTGCTTTATGCCTATCAGGCGCGCCTTGAAGAGCTGGTCAGAGAAGGTGGGCCGCTTGGCCCTGATGCCTGGCGTGTGCATTTCGATAACGATAGCTTTTTAGAAGACCATGAAAATGCTTTGGCGGTGTTGGCAGCGATCAAGCGTGCCCAGGATATCCCCGGGGTAAAACGCCTGCATCTGGTTATCAGCAATATCCAGGCCCGTATGGATTCCTTTTTACTACCTAAACAGCATAGCCCGGATAGAGTATTTATTGAACGTTTATCTGCCTTTGCCAGTTGCTTCGATAATAATACGGTTAAACTCCTGATCGGCACCGAAAGTCTTGTTGACAAAGAATTGCGCCTTTTGGGCAAGGGCCGCTATGCTTATGGCGATGTTTGCGCGGTGATAGGAGCTTTCGAACGCTATGGCATTATTAACGGCCACTATTTGATCTTGTCGAACCATGATTCAAGCCCCAAAGATACGCTATTAACCTTAGTGCGGGCTTTTATCCTGGCCAGCCGCAACCAATACTGTATTTTTCCTTCTACTTCACAAAATCCGGTTTTACTTTTTCATGCATCTACGGCCGTGGGGCGGCAATTGGCTGCCGGTAAGATCATACCGGCGTCACTGCACAGGCGAAATACAAACTTTTTACACCCGTACCGTGAGTACGACATGGCGATCTACTCTGGCGCTTTAGCCTACCGCCAGGAGATGTCCGGTTTGCCCGGTATACTGTTGGATTTTTATCGTACCATGCACGAAAATCTTGGCCCCAAAGAAGGGATTGATGACCGTGCCTATATGCTATTTCAACTATCTTTTGCTATTGATTGGTTCGCCGAGTCCGCACGCGTTGCAGGCTTTGACCAATGCCGTTTTCTGCAGGATCCTGAATTACGCCAGCAATTGGAATCGCTGCCGCAAGACGGTTTTTTTAACGCCGGCTCGGAACCGCGGTTTTTCGAAAAGTGGTTAGTGATTATGGAGCAGCTCAAAAGGATAGATGCCGGTATTGCCGAATTAGATCGTAAAATACAAGTCGAAGCTAAGAGTGCAAAAATGCCGGCTGTAAGCGGCGGTATTGATCTGCAGGAGAAAAAATTTAAGATACAACGTTATCGCAACAGCGGCGCTGAACAAAGCGAGAATATCGCGGCAAGTAACCGGGACGGGATATCTTTGCTTACTTTTAGCCTGGAAAAGTAGTAATTTTTGCATCTTTTCTCAAATCGCCTTGAAAACCGTCTATGAATATGTTATTATCAAGGAGCTGAAAGCGTTTTCAGCTGTTCCTTCCATAAAAAAATGAAAGATACATTTTACTTAAATTTAACGACCGCCGACCACTTAGGTATCGGTTTGTTTAAATATTCACTCTTTCCTAAAGACCGTTTTATTATCACCAACTCGTCATTACCGAAGATGCTCGAGTACACTTCAAAAAGCGATTTTAAAAAAATTAAGTTCAGCGAGCTTTTTCATGACTTCGATGCCCATGATAAATTTTTCAGCCTGCTGCGTAAAAATAACGAGATAAAACTCTTCGAAGCCCGGTTAAATAAATCCGGCGGGTCATTGGTCTGGGTCTCGATCAGCGCTTGTTTGATCAATGGCGACGATGGCGAGTATATCGAGGGGATCATCGAGGATATCAGCTCGCGTAAGGAAATGGAGCGCAATCTCTGGCTTGAGCAAGACCTCTTACAGGGTGCGGTAGACAGTATCCCGGATGCAATTTATTTTAAGGACGTTAATAACCGTATTGTTAAGGTAAATAAATTTTATGCTCACGGCGTCGGGTTAAAACCGGAAGAAATAGTCGGCAAGACTGATTTTGATTTCTTTCCGGCTGATCAAGCCAGGGGGATGGCGCAAGACGATGATAATGTAATAAAGACCGGCATGCCGATCATCGGCAAGATCGAGCGCACCCTTTTGCCGGATGGCACCTGGAACCAGGTGATCACGACCAAGATCCCGATTTACGACCGCGACGGCAAAGTCACCGGTACCATGGGTGTTACCCGCGATATGACGGCTTACGCAAATATGGAACGGGAACGCTTGACGATGTTTATTAACACGCTCAAGGTTTTAGGCAAAGCTTTAGAAATGCGCGATCCTTATACTTTTGGCCATACCCGCCGTGTGGCTTCGATCGCTGAGATGGTAGCAAAGCGGTTAGGCTGGGATGAGAACCGTATCCTAGGGATGAAGCTTGCCGCCGAATTGCATGATCTGGGTAAGATCGGCATCCCTTTGGACATTCTGAATAAACCCGGTAAATTAAATGACCTTGAATATGGCTTGATCCAGGAGCATGTGGCTAATTGCCATAGCTTGATCAAAGATATTGAATTCCCTTTTCCTTTGGCGGAAACGATTTACCAACACCATGAGCGCCTTGACGGTTCAGGGTATCCCCGCCACTTAAGTGACGGCAAGATCCTTCCGGAAGCGCGTATCTTGGCGGTAAGCGATGTCTTGGAGGCAATGACTAACCACCGGCCTTATCGTGCGGCTTTGGGAGTTGAGGCTGCGGTTACTGAGTTACGCCAAGGCACTGGACGGCTTTACGACGAAAGTGTTGTTTTGATCGTTTTAGATCTGCTGCGCGAAAATAACCACCAACCTTTTTGGGCTACGGTTTAACCAAAAATTTCATCAAATCACCTTGTTTTTTTGTTTTTTATATGGTATTTCTAACTCTAATGCATAAATACCTTAAAAAGTCATTATTTTCCCGGCTTATTGCGATAGTCCTGTCTGTATCGATCGCCCTCTCGGGCAGTGGTTTGGGCATCGGCGGTATCTGTTATGCTCAGGGCGAACCGTCCTTGCCGTCGGTAGCGCAGCTTTTGCCGGTAAGTGCGGCATATAATCCGGTTACGCTTAAGGGGATAAAGTTTTATCCCAATGAACCATTTAAGTTGGAATTCATTCTTGACGAAGGTAATACTACTCTCGCCGATAGCCAACTCAAAGAAGAAGCCAACCGTCTGGTACGTTATTTTCTCTGCGCTTTAACCCTGCCTGCCCGGGATATCTGGGTAAACCTTTCGCCCTATGAAGCGAACCGCATCGTTGCTGACGACCTTAGCACAACTGAGATGGGCCGCGATCTTTTGGCGCAGGATTACATGTTGAAACAATTATCCGCATCTTTGACCTATCCGGAGACGGAGCTGGGAAAGAAATATTGGCAATCGGTAAATAATCAGGCAAATTTTAATAAAGTCTGGATTATGCCGGACAAATCCGAAGTTTACGAATCCGGCACTAAAGCGATCATCACCGAAAGTTCACTGAAAGTCATGACGGAAGAAGATTATTCGGCGATGGAGCAGAACTTTTCGGGTGGTAGAGACGTGATTCATCACGTCTCAAAAACCCAAGACGCGATAAATCGCGTCTCTACAACAGAATCATTCAAACAAATCATCCTTCCCGAAATCACCAAAGACGTCAACACCGGCAAAAATTTTGCGCGGCTACGCCAATTACACTCGGCGATCGTCTTGGCAGCGTGGTTTAAGACTCGGCTAAAAGATTCGCTCTACGAGCAGCTTTATCTGGATAAGAAAAAAACCAATGGTCTTATATTGGAAGATAAAAGTTTAAAAGATAAGATCTACAATCAATACGTCGAAGCCTTCAAAAAAGGAGCCTATAATTATATAAAAAAAGAAACAACGGGGGCAGGCACCGGAAGCCCCGCGAGGGGATCGGTGTATGTCCCCGGAACAAAGATAGTAAAGCGCCAATATTTTTCCGGTGGTGTGGTTGATAATCCATCGATCATTGCTACCTCGGGTGATGATCAAGGTATTGCGCCAAGGCTTGGTAAAACCTTCAAAGGTACCAGTGCGGTAATCCTTTTGGCGGCATTGGCAGGAACATCAGCAGTTATGTTAGGCGGCGAGGGTAAGTCAGGGGCACAACCATTCGGGAATAGAACACCAGCTTCGTATGGTATTGATGCCTATAAACCCGATCCGTATGGTATCAGGCATGGCCTTGATGCCTATAAACCTGTGGAAGAGCCTGGACATGCACAAGACAAATCAGCCAAGAACAAAGATGGTTTCTATAAATTAGATTATGTTTTAAAACGCGGTATTGTTCCTGTCGGCGATATTTATCCTTATGCTAGAAACGTAAGGAAAGGCGTGTTTGATGTGGTTGAACACCCGTACTTAGTGGTCAGGCATATCTATGGTAATGTCGCGGAAACTAAAACTTTTTCCGGAACCTTAGCCCAAGTTTTAGCGGCGATCGATGCTGAAGCGGCAAAGGAAGATGGTTATTTTAAGGATGATCCGGAATGTGCCGAACGGTTGAAAAGAGAAGCGCGTGACCGAGAGAAAAAAAATAGAAGCATAATACCCCCCAATGCTGATCCCGGCAAACCTCGAAAAAGCAATGTAACAATTATCGTGAATCCCTTGCGCAAAGGCCATGCTTCGCAAGACAGCAATGCGCCGATCGCGAGTTTCGGTATTGCTTTGCATGGCTTTGAAGGCGATACCCTTGAGGACCATGAGCAGCTTCATATCGATAGCCAAGCCCGGACTGTTATCGCAGATATTGTTGGGCAATTGCACCTTCAACCGATCATGGTATACCGCGAGGATAGGGAAGTCAAAATGTACGACATTTTTGGCGCAGTCCAAAAAGCCGGCGGGAAAATCACTTTAAATAATGGCAAGACCCGCCTTTACATTACGTACAGCAATGCTCGAAATGCTCCTCACGGCGCGGTAGCGCTTTTGGCCATTGAGGATGACCGAATCCTTGAGCCCTTCGCCGGCCGTGGTAGTTATCAACCCTGGGTTTGCGGTAAAGATACCGGAGATATTGCCCACGAACGCAAGGAGTTTCGCGATTGGTATGAGTATGTATTAACGCCAAATGGTTTAGGTGACACGATCGCCACTCGCGCCGATATAGACAATGGGCTAATGGGGCAAAGGATCGATAGTTACGGCCAGAGTAGCCTTAAAGCTTATTTTGAATTATCTAATAAAAAGTGGCAGTTCCACATGAATGCCTTGCAGGCGGAAAGACAGGCGCGGCTTTCCGCGATCGATCAAGAGATCATTAACAAGCGGCGCCAGCTTAAACCGCAAAACCGTACTGCTTCGAGCATGCCGGTTGCTATACTCAATAAAGATATCGATGCGTTAATTGCCAAGAAAGATGAGGTCCAGGCGAATATTACACTCCGCTTACATGAAGCGCAAACGGCCCTTAAGCGTGTTGAAAACGAATATACTCCGGTCAGGGTTGCGCTTGAGATCAAAGAGCTTCGTAGGCAAGTAAGTATCCTAAGCAAAGATATTATTACCTTAAGACAAACAAATCCCGCAAGAGTCTCCGGTAAGCAAAAGGAGAGAATTGAGCTGAAAAAAAGGATGTTATGGTTGCTGCGATTAAAAAAAGGGCAAAGCGACCATGGTAATCCTGTTTTCGCCCTTAAGATCGCGGGCGGTAGAATAGGGAGCATTGCTACCCTGGCAGCCTTGTCTGCTGTTGTTTCCGGATGCGCTACCTTTGCCGGAGAGAATCAATCGGTGCAGCCCGCAGAATTAGAAGCAAAAGCCGATGCGCCACAGCTTGACGAACTTCAACCCCTACCATTCCTACCTAAACCACCCAATGTTGTGGATACCACAGATATTGCCGGCAAAGTTGCAAGGGAAAGAACTTTTTCCGGGAGTCTTGAAGGGGTTTTAGCGGCAATCGATGGGGCGGCAAAAAGCGGTTTTTTTAAAGACGATCCCTCCTTTGCCGACGTGGTAAGAAACGCTGCGCGCAAGTTAGCGAGCGATTTGGCTAAAGCCGGTAAAAAAGGAAAGACAACTGTTACGGTAAGGCCGTTACAAATAGGCGGCGCTTTTCCCCGGGCCGATGTTCCTCAACTTGCACCCGGGCCGAATAGTGGCACTATAACAGATTTATCTAAATCACCGCGGATGCTCGATCTTGATGATCCAAAAGCCGTAAAAGCCCGGGCTAAGGCTCTGGAAAGAATTTCCGATATGACTGTACAATTAATTCACGAATTAAAAAGTACAAAGCTCTCTGTTTACACCTTTATATTAAGCATACCTGCTCAAAAAGGTAAAAATATAGATACAACCTATATGATCCCGCGTAAAGACTACGCAATATTATTGAAATTTCTTGAGAGTATCGCGAATGGTAAGACCGTAACGATTACACCTTCCGACGAGCATGGATTGGATACGTCCACAAAAGCGCTCACTGAGGTGCTTAATGCGCTGGTGTCAGGAACTGTAACCTTTCCCATTTTTTACTTAAATAAACTTGACGGAGTTCAAGTTTATATCGGCATGTCTAGCAGTGGATCTTTAGATGGTATAGCTTTTGTGGTAAATCCCAAAAGCGTTGCCATCGCCGAAAATGGTGCGGTTGGAAATACGAGGCAAGTGCATGACCAATATGAACAAAAGATCGGATTGACTCCAAATAATACTGATGCCGGGATCATCAATAAACTTGCACAAGAAAAAAATATCCCCAAAAGGTTTAAAAAAATTAATGGAGCCTATGTAGAGATCTGGGATTATGTAGGTGCGTTAGACGATCCGGCGCGCAATGATGTGGAAACCATGCCGGATGGAACGCGCAGGATGGAAACCGGCCATGGTTGGATATCATTAGGAAAGGACCGCCTTTTAAGGATCCTCGATGACCGCCTTGAAGGCGGTCATGTCAGCCGAGGCACTTACCAGCGGGCGCTTTGGGGGCGTACAGCCGGCAGCCTTGCCCATGAAGAGTCGGAAAATGCAAGCCTGGAAGAATACGCGATCCGCAATGAAATTGCCACACGGGAAGACATTGATAACGGCCTTCTCGGCGCAAAAGTTGACGCTTATCTTGGTGCCTTGGTAATAAATCCCCTGGCTTACACGAGTTTTATTATCGCTAAATGGAAACGGCATCTAAAAGCCTTGAAGGTGCAGGGCAAGGTAGAGGGCTGGGATGAGGCTACGTTAGATGGAAAATTTCATGAAGCGCAAAATGCCATGCTTAATGACCTGCGCTTGTCACTAGAAGAGAATCCTTTTTCTGCCAACTATCAGCCAAGCCTTACCGTAGCCACCGGCCGCGATGAAGACGCGACTGATGGCGGTGTTACAGAAAAAGAATTAACTGTTAAACTGAAGGGCGATGGGACACGCGTCGCCATGGTTAAAGGCGTGCCTTTAAATATTCAAGGTTTTACAGGATTTGATTTTACGATCAGCCAAATGAAGCGCAATCAGACCGGCGAGCAGCTGGTTATGACTTCGGCGATATAAACTTATTTTCAGAACGCCCCCTAGCCCCCCTCCCATGCCTACCGGCAGGCAGGTTTAGCAAAGAGGGGGGAACGAAATTCGATACCCTCGCTTTGTTAAAGAGAGGGTCGGCGAAGCCGGGGAGAGTTCTGGAAAATTGCTTCAAGCTTTCCTTATTTTTTTTTCTTGCCAAAGAATTCTCCGAGTAATATAATACTGAATTCTAATTAACAGAAAGGATTAGCCATGAAAGAAGTAAAGATTTTCGCACGCGCGGGGCAGGGAGCCATCACTACCGCGGCTATTTTGGGCGAGGCGCTTTTCCATGAAGAAAAGTACGCTTACGCGTTTCCGCACTTTGGTGCGGCCAGAATGGGCGCTCCCATGAACGCTTTCTTACGATTTGACGCGAAACCGATCCGTTTACGCGCGAAGGTTTACCAGCCGGATTATCTTGTGATCGTCGACCCTACTCTGATCGAAACCGAAAAGGCTTTCCAAAACTTAAAGCCCGGCGCGAAAATCGTAGTAGCGGTACGCGAGAATACCAAGATCCCGAAGATCCCGGGGGTAGAGATCTACCCTTTGCCGGCCGAAGCGATCGCCAATGAGATCTTGGGTGCGCCTTACGCTAATACCGTACTTCTCGGGGCGTTCGCAAAAGTCACTAAGGAACTTAAGCTTGAGTCGGTTCTAAAGGCGGTAAGTGACCGGTTTGCCGGTAAGCCCGCGATTCAGGAAAAAAACCTTCAAGCGGTAAAAAGGGGGTACGAAAGTGTTTAGCGTATTAGCAACTAAAGCCAAGACTGCCAGCGCCAACAAGACCGGCTCGTGGCGCTCACTCCATAAACCTAAATATCTCCATACTAATTGTATCGCCTGTAATTTGTGCAAGATGGTATGCCCGGAAGGTTGTATCGAAGGCAAAGAGAAGAATAAATACGACGCAAATCTTGATTATTGCAAGGGCTGCGGCGTATGCGCGTACATCTGCCCGAAAAAAGATATTCAAATGGTAGGAAACGAGGAAAAACTATGAAACAATTTTTAGAAGGCTCATGGGCGATGTCGGAAGCGGCAAGGCTTTGCCGGCCCGGCGTTGTTTCTGCTTATCCGATAACTCCCCAGACCCATATTGTCGAACACATGGCCGAATTTGTCGCCAACGGTAAGTTGGATGCGATTTCGATCAACGTTGAGAGTGAACACTCGGCCGCTTCGGCGGTTTTAGGCTCGGAAGCAGTAGGCGTAAGAAGTTTTACCGCGACCAGCTCTCAAGGCTTGTTTTTGATGCAAGAGGTTGTCTTCAATATCGCCGGAATGCGCTTGCCGATCTTGATGGTCTGCGCCAACCGTGCGATCTCGGCACCGATCAATATCTGGAACGACCAGCAGGATTCGATCGCTTTACGCGATGCCGGATGGATCCAGATTTACGCGGAAAACAACCAGGAAGCGGTCGACATGATCATCGCCGGATACAAGATCGGTGAAAACCCTAAGTTGATGCTTCCGGTCATGGTATGTGTAGATGGTTTTATCTTGACTCACGGCATGGAGACGATCGATATGCCGGATCAGGCGCAAGTCGATAAGTTCTTACCCAAGTATAATCCACCATACAAACTAGATGTAGAAAACCCGATGAGTTTCGGCCTTTTAGGCGACCCATCGGTTTACATTGAGAACCGTTATGCACTCCATAAAACATTAGAGGAGTCGCTGCCGGTCATCGAAGCCGTAGGCAAAGAGTTTAAGGCGGCATTCGGCCGCGATAGTGTGCGGTTGGTCGAAGGTTATATGCTTGAAGATGCTGACGTGGCACTTGTTGCTTTAGGCAGCGTTTGCGGTACGATCAAGGATGTAGTCGACAGCGAGCGCGCTAAGGGCAAGAAGGTCGGTTTACTTAAAATCGTTACCTACCGTCCGTTCCCCCGCGAAGCTGTAAAAAAAGCATTAAGTAAAGTCTCGACCATCGCGGTTTTAGATAAAAATATTTCCTTAGGTGCCGAAGGCGCAGTCTATACCGAAGTAAAGGCGCTGATGGGCGGCTGTAACAAGAAGACCAGCGGCTTCGTAGCCGGCCTCGGCGGGCGCGATATTACCGAAAAAACCATTCTCGATATCATCGAGCTTGCTAAGAAAGAAGAGAATAATTGCAAGTTCATGGATTTAAACGAGAAGCTATTGTGGGAGGAATTCCATGTCAGCTGATATAGTTAGAGATCATATTACCGAAAATAGTTATGTTTGCGGCCATACGGCTTGCGCCGGTTGCGGTCAGTCGATGGCAGTGCGTTTAGTCGCTAATGTTGCCGGTAAAAATACGATGATCGCCAATGCTACCGGTTGTTTGGAGGTTTTTTCGACCAAGGCGCCGGAAAGCTCCTTTGGCGTGCCATGGATCCATTCGCTATTTGAAAACGCATCGGCAGTCGCCAGCGGTATTGAGGCGGCTTTGCGCCACACCGGACAGATCGACAAAGTCCGCGTAATCGCTCAGGGCGGCGACGGCGGTACAGCGGATATCGGTTTGCAATCATTGTCGGGCATGCTTGAACGCGGCCACGACATTCTTTATGTTTGCTACGACAACGAAGCATACATGAATACAGGCATTCAACGCAGCGGTTTAACACCCTTTGACGCGAACACGACCACTTCGCCTATCGGTAAAAATTCCAAAGGTAACCCGACGATGAAAAAGCCTTTAGTCGAGATCTGCGCCGCGCATCATATTCCTTACGCGGCGTCGGCTTCGGTAGGCAACCCACAGGATGTCCAGCGTAAAGTGAAGAAGGCCCTTGAGATCCGTGGCCCAAAATTTTTAATTATTCATGTGCCTTGCCCGTTGGGCTGGCGCTCTGACCCGAGCTTAACCCTGGAAATCGCAAAATTAGCTGTGGCTACCGGTTTATACCCGATAGTCGAATATGAGTACGGTAAGCTGGTCAAGGTCAACAAACTGAATCCGCCTAAGCCGGTTGAGGATTATTTAAAGACACAAGGGCGCTTTAAGCACCTTTTAAAGGATGCCGATGCGTTAAAGATGGTACAAGACGTAGCCGATAAGAATATCGAATTTTACGGATTAAAGTAACAAGGAGGATGATTATGAAATTGACGGTTGATCAAGCAGCTTGCGTTGGTTGCGGGTTATGTGTTAATGCCTGTCCGGACCGCTTTGAGATGGATGACGGCGGTTTCGTAAAGGTGAAAAACGGTAATTGCACCTGCGATCTGCACGAAGTTGCGGCGATGTGCCCGGTTAACGCGATCGTTGTAAAAGATTAATTTAACTTAAAAACAAATAACCCCCGTAGTGAAAACTGCGGGGGTTTTCTTTTTCAATGAGACTTGGCCGAGTAAGCGCACAGCGCGCAGCGAGGCTATAGGAGTGGGATACAAACTTATTGTTGTTTTTCTACCGGGGCTTTCGTTTCGTAGACTTCAAAGCGGGATTCGTTCTTAATATCTTCGATCAATTGCGCTTGGCCGTCGGCGACCATTTGCTTGCTCAAGTACTCACCATATTTTCCTTTATTCTCTTTAAACTTTTTCTCATCAAAAGGGCTCTTGCTTAAAAGTTGGATAATATAAAACCCTTTAGGGTGGGGGATAGCTTCCGTGTGTATTTCACCCGGCTTCATAGAGAAAGCCAGAGCGCCTAAACGCTGATCTAAGCCGATGCCTTCGATGTAATCGCCTTGACGAAATTCGGAAGTTTCAGCATATTTGATCGCATCGCTTAATTTCAGATCTTTCAGGCTCGTTACTTTTTCCCCTTCAATCCGAGCGATGATCTTTAATGCCTCTTCGCTTGCTTTGCCGCGCGCCATCACTTCTTTGGCCTGGACGGCAACCTTGTCTTTTATCTTGTCAAAAGGTGTCGCGTCTTTCGCACCGGAATCTTTGAACATATAGAGATTTTCCTGATAAAACTTCTTAATATCGTCGTCGGAAATAGCTATCGAAGGAAGAAAGCTTTCGTAAGAGACAAGGATATAACCGATCTTGGCTTTTTGCGTATCATGGATAAAGAGATTTTTTACATCGTTATCGGTAACATTGCTTTTTAGAAGCTTTTTATAAAGCTTATCGATTTTAATAAAATCCGCGACATGGTTCTCAAAAACGCGTGGGGTCATATGGACACCATAATCTAAAAAGCGCATATAAATGCTCTTATCCAAATGGCCGTTACGGGCGAACCACTTCCGGATCGCAGCGACGATTTCCTGGTCAGTCGCAATAATATGTTCTTTATTAGCTTTCCAGACTAAAAGCAGGTACGTGCCGGCATTTATCGAAGGATCGATGGAGCTGACTGCTTGTGATTGTTCGTTTAAAAGGTATAGGGTTTGCACAAGCTTTTGCATCTTATCGTAATAATCGGCATCAGAGGCGCGCAACTTTTTGCCGGCGATCTTGCCGACTACGGGGTTTTGCTTGCCTTTTATATAGGAGATTGCGCTGCCTAAACCGAAAGTAATGACAATCACAATAGTAATTGCCCAAAGGATCTTCTTGGCGTGTTTTTCTCTTAATTCTCTTAACATAGAAACTTATTATACGGTATCTTTTTAAAAAATCAACCCCGAAGGCAAATATGTTATAATACTTTGTTATTTGAAATTCTGGGGGTGACTGGTTTCGACTTAGAGTGCAGAGAGTAAGGCCGCATGTCAGAGGGTAACCCGCTGTAAGAGGTTACAAATTTTAAAGGCAAACCCTTTAACTCTCAAAATGCCAACGCTTAACGCTTCGGCGTTCCACGTTGGTATTCCTGTCGGCGTAATGTAGGCAGGGCGCTTGTTCCGGCTGCCTTAGCTGGGGCGTAGCGTTCATTTCAAAGGATATGGTTCCGCGAACCGCCTTGGGCGCGGGACACGAAAATTTACAGGGCTGCTCCTTTTATTATCCTGCTTGCCGGAGAATAGATGGCTAAGATAAAAGACAAGACAAACATGTAGTGGTTTTATTCAAAACCTTTGAGGACGCGGGTTCAATTCCCGCCACCTCCATTTTTTGCCTTTGGCAAAAAATGAAGAGAGGAGAAAGGTGAGAGGGGATAGGCGATGAAACCTTTCTCCGAACGCTCTACTCTCTCCTTTCTACTTTCATTCACCCCCCTAGAAAAATTTCCATTTCGTGATAAAATTAGAAGATGTTTAAATTAATCAATAACTTCAAAAATTTAGTTATTTGCCTTACCGTGGGGATTTTTACCGGCTGCGGTAAGGTAGCTTACGATCTAAGTTCGCCAAAGGCGGTAGCTACTCCGGCGGCGGTACCGTCAAAACTATTTTCTATTGCGACCGATACTTTACTGAACATTTTAGGTAATTCACTGCTTGAGTTGACCATGGCCGTCATCGCGATCGTGCTTTATCTGCGGTATCAAGCCTTTAAGCGCCAACAACGCCAGTTTAGACAACCACCTGATGTGCGCCATTACGTCGACATAAAAACAAGTGAAGGTTCGTGGCACTTTAACGAAGAGGAAAAAAAGTAATAACGTTAATCAGGAGGTCAAGATGATGTCAGTTAAAAGAGCAGTTATTTTATTTACCGCATTTTTTTGCATTATTGCCGGTTTTACTGCGTTTGCCGAAGATGTTGTCCAAACCAAAAAAGAAGATATTAAATATTTGATCAACCGTAAAAAGATGGTAGAGAGCGCGATCGTCGGCTACGGTATTAATAATTCGAGGATCATTAAAGCTTTTTTAAGCGTTCCGCGCCACGAATTTGTCTTACCCGAGGCTATAGACCAAGCCTACGAAGATAAAGCTTTACCGATCGGAAATAATCAAAATATGGGGCGTCCATACGAAGTCGCGCGCATGACGCAACTTCTAGGGTTAACCGGTTCAGAAAAAGTTTTGGAGCTCGGCACCGGCAGCGGCTACCATACGGCGATCTTGAGCCACCTATGTGCGGATGTTTATACCGTCGATATCCAGCCGGATATGCTAAAAAAAGCACAGGAGCGATTGGATCGTTTAGGCTATAAAAATGTTCATTTTCGTTTGGGCGAGGGAACATTGGGTTGGCCGGAAGAGGCACCGTTTGATGCGATCATTGTAGGTTTTGCTGCAGATTCAATCATCGAAGAGCTCGTTAAGCAACTTAAAGAGGGCGGCAAATTAGTTATCCCCGTCGCAACCACCGATGGAACGCAAAAATTAAAATTAGTGGTCAAGAGAAACGGCACTACAGAAGTTAAAGATATTATTAAGGTTAATTTCATCAAAATGATCCGAGCAGCCAAACCGGGGACCGAATCGGCGGTAGCCAGCACAAATAGTACTGCAAAATAGATTTACTGTTTAATCTTCGAAGCGGAGCCAACCTTGTGGCGGGACTTTGCCGATCATCATGTAATCCGCCTTGCAGCTGTAAACGTAGCGGATGATTCTTTTCCGGTCTACAGCGTTCATCTCTACGAATTTTATATTGACTGCATAATAAGCCTTTTCCTGCTGGTCATTAAGGCGGGTTTCCGTTTTACACATCACCACTTCACCGATCGCTTTTATCGCCGGCTGGTCATCGGGCAATTCGATCATAATATCGATCATTGTGCTGCTCTCTAAAGATCTTTCTGCCAAAAACCAAATACCTTTGCTGCCCACATATTGGCAGATCGCACGATCGAACAAGGCGGCATTGATCCCAGGCAAAGCCATCCGATAGCGTAAAGCCATGGAGGAAGATATGCGAGCGTAGCGAACCTTATCGCCGGGCAGGTTTATTTCCTGGGTTAAAAAATTTGGCGCAGTGATTTCCTTGCTTTTATCACCGGGTAGGCGCACCTCTTGGTATAAAAAATTATGGATATTTTTGCCGATGTCGATTTTTTTCTGTGTTTCGCTAAGTTTAGTGCTGATACAGCGTAAAACGTAATCGGTAATGCGTTGGATGTCATCCGGTTCTATCTGCACATATTGGATACCGGTATCGTATTCGCCGAATTCGTTTTGCGGCTGTTGCCAAACGATCTGCCCGATAACTTCAACCGGTTTAGAATCGCCGGGTAAAATAAATTTTAGATTAAGCTGAGAATTCAGGGGAAGTTTTTCCTTGATCGTGATCTTAACGCCACCGGCACTGATGTTTTTACTCTTTGTCTGATTGCCGGCGATATGGCGGCCGGTAGTTTTATACTCAATATTAATTGCAGAGCCAAGGCGTATATATTTGCGTCGTTCGGCCATAGGGTTACCAATTCCTTTTTATACGTTTATATCATGCCGTGGCAGCTTGTCAACCGATTAAATTTACAGGCCCTACCCGCACGGTTGATAATTCACGCTATTCTAGGTATAATTATAATCAAACATGGAACACACCGAATCAAAAAAAATTGATTTTATCGCCCTTGCAAGCACAGCAATGGCTTGGGCACGGAAGGTAACCTTTTCCCCCTTTTCGCTTAAAAAAATTTTTATCCTGGCGTTTATCGCGTGGCTCGGTGCGGGGATGCAGGGCTGCCATATGTCGTATTGGCCAAACCATGATATGCCCGCACACCCTTTCACACAAAGTCAAAACCCACCGGCCGTCAAAAATACACAAAACGCGGTTTCAGGAATAAAGGTCAATGACCCGAATATCATGGCTTCAACAGAAAAATGTGCACTACCTAAAAGTGCCAACTTCATTAATATGTTATACCCGGCGGCTATCGGGATTATAGTTGCGGTTGCCGCCATCTTGATCGCACTGATTTTTTTTCTATCCTGGATAAGTGCACGCTTTACTTTCATCTTTTTTGAGGATACGTTAAAAAATGATGCCTCGATCCATGATCCATTCCATCGCTATAAAAAAGAGGGGAATTCACTCTTTGTTTTTAACCTGGTTTATATGGCACTTTTCCTTGGCCTCGTATGTTTGGTATTTTTAACCGGTTTTGACCTAAATTCCCTTACGCATAAAAATATTATTGGCCTCGTCATGTGCAATATCCCCTTGATCATCATACTCGCTATCATCACTTTGGCTGGCGCGCTTGTTTCGACATTTACTTATGATTTTGTTGTACCGATAATGTATCACGACCGCATAAAAATCACTGCAGCCTGGAAAGTTTTTTGGGAAAAACTAAAAAGTAACAAAAAAAATATCCTGGTCTACTTGCTTTTAAAGATCGCCTTCGGCGTTTTCGCCGCGATAGCCGCAATCGCCGTATGCCTGGTTTTGGCGATCATCATTATCCTTTTGGGGCTAGCCGCAGGGATGATTTTTTACGCCCTGGGGCACCTTGCGGTAAAGGCTGCGCCGTTACTCGCCTATATTTTTTATATCTTGGCGGCCATTACTTGCATTATTTTTCTTTTTATCCTCTTTGCCGCAATGCTTATCGTGATATTGCCGGTAGCGCTATTTTTTAGAGTTTTCAGCATTAAATTTTTTGAATCAATCGCCGGCAATTACAATTTTTTTCATAATAGCAGCAGCCCTGGTTTGCCATGATAACAGCTGTGCCACACGAGCATGAGCATCGCAGCCTGGATCTCGATGGAATAAAAATCCATTTACGCCGGCACGCACAATCACGGCGCATTACAATAAAGGTACAGCCTTTTAAGGGCGTAAGCGTTACGCTCCCTTTACGGACATCATTTGAGGCTGCGCATGATTTTATCCTGCATAAAAAAGAATGGATCAAATCAAGTATGGAAAAGATGCGCAAAGTCGAGGAACGCGAAACCGAGCTTACCCGGAACCTGCCCAAAGTCGATATTGTAGCGGCGGCAAAATTATTGCATGAACGCACCGAAGCTTTAGCGAAACAATATGGCTTTGCTTACCACCGTATATTTATTCGCCGGCAAAAAACTTTATGGGGCAGCTGTTCGGCAAAAAAAGATATCAGCCTTAACGCCGCCTTAACAATGTTACCGCAAAATGTTATGGATTATGTGATCATACACGAGCTAGTGCATACGGTCGTACGTAACCATGGTAAGGATTTTTGGCACAGGGTCGTGTCGATCCTGCCGCAAGCTCCGGTTTTGCGCCGGCGCCTGCGCGGTTACCGTCATTTCTCAGCCTGTTGACTTTGTGTTTTTTTGTTGAGTGTGATAAAATACGAAACTAAGCCGATATATGGAGCAATATGGTAAAACAAAAAAAAGATGATTTAAAATCAAATATTTTCACCCGTAGTATTTGGCCTAAAACCCGCAAAGAGCTGGAAAAAGCATTAAATACCTCCAAAACCGCAATCGATCAGGGTGAAAAGTATATCAAGACCCTTTCCGAGAAAGGAATTGAAAATGCAAAAAAAATTGTAGTGAGCTTTAAGAAAGAAAAACTCTACTACGAGTTAGGCCGCGTTATCGCCGCAACACACAAAAGCAAGTGGCACGAAAGCGACACTATAGAAACGCTGCTCACACAGATTAAAAATCTGGAACGGGAACATTTATCAAGATAAGGAGGATCTATGGCAGTTGAGGTTGGCAGTGATAATTTTAACGAGGAAGTCCTGAATGCTGATCGTCCGGTTTTAGTTGACTTTTGGGCTCCATGGTGCGGCTATTGCCATGTGATCGCGCCGCATTTGGAAGAGATCGCCCAAGCCTATCCGGAAAAGATCAAAGTCTGCAAGCTCAATGTTGATGAGGCGCAGGATATTGCGACTAAATTAACGGTGATGAGCTTGCCCACAGTGATGTTATTCCATAACGGGAAGGTTATGGGGCAGAAAGTCGGCGCAGTATCTAAAAAAGAGTTGGAAAAACTGGTTCAACCATATATCTAAAAAATGATTGTAGCCCTTTTAATTTTGGTTTCGGCTGGGATCATCCTGGGAGTTTATGCTTTTAGCGAATTTGACCTTCGGGTAGAAAAGCAAAAACGTAAAAAGCCCGAGGGCTTTTTTGGCACCGGGCGCATGGAGAAGCTTGAAACCGAACTGAAAGCGCTCGAGGCCGAACTTGAATCAGCACGGGACGAGCATAGTGCCGCGCATAGTGAAATCAGTACAAAATTTAATGAATCGCAGAAGAACGAAGGCGAATTACGTGATGAGCTGGAACGGCAGAAAAAATTTTCTGAAAACGCGCAGGCAAGCTTAGAGCAGGGCAAGCAAAGGGTCATCGAATTAGAGTTGCGTTTGCGCGAAAAAGACCTAGAATTACAAAAAGAGTTTGAAAAAAATATTAATTTCGCCAAAGAAAACCGCCAGCTTAACGAAAAACTTACTAAGCTTGATGCTGAGCATAAACCGCTCCTCGAAGAGCGGGATATTTTAAAAAACCAGATCGGTAAGCTTAATACCGAAGTAAAAACACATCTTGCCGCGATTAATGAATTAAAGGAGAAACAAGGCAAAAGTTCATTTGTTTCACGCGAAGAGCATGAGTACGTAAAAAATACGCTTGCCCGAGTCGATGACCAGCTGAATGCCCGCACTAAAGAATTAGATTTCACAGAGACTAAGCTGCGTAAAGCCTTGGAACAGTTAGTCGACCTTGAGATGAAGATAAAAGATCAACCTCTACCGCATACTGAGCCGGTATCGCAAATTGAATTACCTGCTCCGGCGGCCGAGGAAAAAATTGTACCAGCCGCGCTAGAAACTCCAGCACCTGCTCCGGAACCGGTGAAACCAGAGTATGAAACAGCTGACAATACTTTAACCAGCGGCTTAATGGCTGCGCTTAAAGATAAGTTAACTAAGCCGCATAAGGTGGAACCCTTAACAAAACCAGAACCGCCAAAAGCAATTGAATCCGCGCCCCCAGCCCCAGGGCCAAAGATCGAAACACCGATAAGTGTACCCACCCCGGAAGTATCGGCACCAGCAGAAATACTGAGATTAGAAGAAACACCGCACCCGCTTGAAGAGCATAAAAGCGCCCCAACGCATGTTAAGGCGGAAAAAGAAGTCCTGGGTGTAAGCATGGACATGATCCGTAATATTGGGATTATGGCCCATATTGATGCCGGCAAGACGACGCTTACGGAACGCATTTTATATTATACCGGCAAGATCCACAAGATCGGCGAAGTCCATGACGGTAAAGCCCAGATGGATTGGATGAAGCAAGAGCAGGAACGAGGCATTACCATCACCGCTGCGGCAACCGTATGCCAATGGCATGATCATCGCGTGAGCATTATCGACACCCCCGGCCACGTTGACTTTACCGTTGAGGTTGAGCGCAGCTTACGTGTTTTAGACGGAGCAATCGCGGTATTTTGTGCGGTTGGCGGCGTGCAGCCACAGACTGAGACCGTTTGGCGTCAATCAGAAAAATACGAAGTGCCCAAGATAGCTTTTGTAAATAAAATGGACCGTGTCGGTGCGGATTTTTATAGTGTCTTAAAAGGCATCGAAACGCATTTGGGAGCAAGCGTTGTGCCCTTACAAGTACCGATCGGTGCTGAAGAGACTTTTGAAGGCATTGTTGATCTCTTGGAGATGAAAGCAATAGTTTTTGACAACGATAAAGGTGATTCACGGACTCTTGATGCGATACCTGAAACAGTACAAAAAGTCGCCGAAAAAACCCGCCATCTTTTGGTGGAACGCGTTGCCGGAGCCAATGAAGATATTATGGAAAAATACCTGAAAGACGAAAACTCCGTGACAGTCGATGAATTGATAAAAGGCATCCGCAAAGCAACCGTAGCCAATAAAATCGTACCCGTGCTTTGCGGTACAGCGTTAAAAAATAAAGGCGTGCAGCAGCTCCTGGATGCAATCGTGCGCTTTTTACCATCACCGATGGATCTACCGCCGGTACATGGCCACCCAATTGATGATTTAGAGAAGACTATCGAACGTAAGCCGGAGACTGCTGAACCATTTGCCGGGTTAGCTTTCAAGATCCAGGCCGACCCGCACATGGGTAAATTGGTTTATGTGCGTATTTATTCTGGTTATCTTGAGGCTGGTTCCTATGTCTTGAATCCACGTACCGGAAAAAAGGAACGCGTTTCGCGTATTATCCAAATGCATGCTAACCAAAAAGAACAACGGCCTTCGGCTTGCGCCGGTGATATTGTGGCGGTAGTAGGCGTGGGCGAAGTGATCACCGGCGATACTTTATGCGATTTGGATAACCCGATAATATTAGAAGCCATGGATTTCCCCGCTCCGGTTATTTCGCTGAGCGTAAAGCCTAAAAACCGTACCGACCAGGATAAACTAACTAAAGGCTTATTGAAATTAGCCGAAGAGGATCCTACCTTCACAATAAAATCTGCTGAAGAGACTGGAGAAATTATTTTATCCGGCATGGGCGAATTACACCTCGAGATCATCGTCGATAGGTTAAAGGTGGAGTACGGAGTCGAGGTCGAGACCGGGCAGCCAAAAGTCGCTTATCGCGAAACCATCAAGGGCTCGGCGACCGAAGATTATAAGCACGCCAAACAATCCGGCGGACGAGGCCAATACGGCCATGTTGTCCTTGAACTTTCACCCAATGAACCGGGAACGGGCTTCGGCTTCAAAGATTCGATCACCGGTGGCGCTATCCCGCGCAATTTTATTCCCGCGGTCGAAAAGGGTTTGCTGGAGATCTTACAGCGCGGAGTTTTGGCGGGCTACCCCGTGATCGACGTCAAGGTCAATCTTATTGATGGTTCTTATCATGATGTTGATTCATCGGAAATCGCCTTTCGCTTGGCGGCAATCGGCTGCTTTAAGCAAGGCTTCATGAAGGCTAATCCGGTTATCCTGGAACCATGGATGTCATTAGAGATCACCGTACCCGAAGAATCGATGAGCAATATTGTCGGCAATATCTGCTCTAAACGCGGGAAAATAATCAACATCGACGATAAAGGCAACCAAAAAATCATTGCTGCCGAAGCGCCATTGTCAGAGCTTTTTGGCTATGTTACGATTATCCGCTCGCTTTCCAGCGGCCGCGCCTCAAGCAGTATGCATTTTGCTAAATATGCCGAGGTTCCGGCAGAGATTTCCACCAAGATCATTGAAGAGTATCGTAAATCGCGGGGACAAGAAACATAGGTCTTTACGCCCACGAAAAGATATGATATATTTAGAACTTGTTTTATAGGTAGAATAATGTACGTTTGGCCGAATGGGCCCGTAGCTCAAATGGTTAGAGCAGTTGACTCATAATCAATTGGTCGTGGGTTCGATTCCTACCGGGCCCACTGATTTTTCGGGCAGTTAGCTCAGTTGGCTAGAGCACTACATTCACATTGTAGGGGTCACAGGTTCAAGTCCTGTACCGCCCATGTTTTTATATGTTTAAATGTATCCAGTAGTTTTTTACGAAAGGAAATTATGCCACTGAAAGTCGAGCTTAAAAAATTAATCGAGTTGCAAAAGATTGACTCCGATATCTATAAAGTCAATATGGAAAAAACGACCGATATGCCTGAAAAGCTTAAAACGCTTAACACGGAGCTTGCTGCCAAAAAACAAGCGTTAAAAAATGTCGAGGATACGGCGAAAAAAGCCCAATTGCATAAAAAAGAACGTGAACTAGAGTTAGCCGCCAAAGAAGATGGCGAAAAAAAGGCCGAAGGTGCGCTTTATCAGCTTAAAAGCAATAAGGAGTACCAAGCCAAGATGAATGAGATCGCGTCTTTAAAGGCGGATATTTCGATTTATGAGGAAGAAGTTTTAAAAAGTATCGATGCGATCGAGAAGGCCGATGTTAATCTTAAGGCGGCGCGTGAAGCTTTTGCCCAAGAGGAAAAAACCTTAAATGCGGCAATTACCCAAGTGAACAGCGAGATCGCCGGCCTCGACCAAAAGATCAATAACCTGAATAGCCAGCGCCAATTATTGTTGAAAGATGTCGACCCGAAAGTTTTAGAGCAATATGATATTTTGCTCAAAAAACGCGCCGGGTTAGCGATCGTAGCCTTAGACCACAATGAATGTTGCACTTATTGCCATATGAAGGTCACGGCGCAAAAGATCAATGAGATAAAGACCTATGCGAATTTAGCGCTTTGCGCCAGCTGTTACCGGGCATTATATATTCCCGAGGATCTGGAAAATGGTTAAGGTCTTTACCGATGGGGCATCGATCGGTAACCCCGGCAAAGTGGGGATCGGGTATGTTATTTATAAAAACGAAGAGCGCATCAAAGATGGTAGCGTATTCCTGGGTAACCAAACCAATAATTTTGCGGAATATATGGCATTAATTTTTGCTCTGGTTGAAATCCTGGGCATGGGGGAACGCCAATGCGAAGTATTTACGGACAGTCAATTGGTATGCGAACAGATAAAAGGTAACTATAAAGTTGCGCATGAAAATATCATTCCGCTATTTACATTAGCAAAAAAAATTATCGCACAATTTGAAAAGTTTAATATTACACATATACCACGCGAAAAAAACGAAGAGGCGGATAAATTGTCAAAAAAAGCCGCTGGTTTTTTGAGCTAATCAAGGGAGGGTCTTGCGATGAGTGGTCATTCAAAATGGGCAACGATAAAACACAAAAAGGGCGCAGCCGATGCTAAGCGCGGTAAAATTTTCACTAAGATCATTCGCGAAATAACCGTAGCCGCCAAAGAAAAAGGCGGTAACATCGACACCAACCCGGCATTACGCACCGCGATCGACCGCGCCAAAGAAGCGAATATGCCTAAGGATAATATTGATAAAGCGATTAAAAAAGGTACCGGCGAACTTCCAGGCGTAGTTTACGAAAGCTGCATGTTTGAAGGCTACGGCCCTGCAGGTGTTGCGATCATGGCTGAAGTGTTGACGGATAACAAAAACCGCACCACTGCGGAAATTAGAAATATTTTCTCAAAAAAAGCCGGGAATATGGCCGGTTCCGGCAGCGTTGGTTGGATTTTTACACCCAAGGGATATATCTTGCTCGATAAATCCCAGGGCAGCGAAGACGATATCTTTTCTATCAGCGTCGATGCCGGTGCTGAGGATGTAAAAACTACCGCCACTAATTATGAAATTTTCTGCGACCCGAAAGATCTGGATAAGGTAAAGCAAGCCCTTATCTCAAAAAATATTAAATGCGAAAGCGCAGAGATCACTCAGATCCCCAGCAATAGCGTTAAGCTAGGCGCACAGGAAGGTAAACAAGTCTTGTCGCTTATCGAAGCGCTGGAAGACCAGGATGATGTCCAAAAGGTTCACGCAAATTTTGATATTCCCGATGATATAATGGAGAAGATCGCCCAGGAAATCGAATGATAATCCTTGCGGTTGACGTCGGCATCCAAGTTTGTGGTTATGCCGTATGCGCATTAAACGGCGCACATGCTCATTTGATAAAACAAGGTGAAATCAAGCCGCGCAAAAGCGATTCATTGCCGGAAAAGCTAAATACGATCATCAATGAATTAGAGTGCGTAGTAAAAGAAATTAAGCCGGAGACAGTGGTCGTTGAAACGCTTTATTCACATCACAAACACCCCGCAACACTGGGTGTTTTAGCCCAGGTAAAAGGCGTCGTTGCGCTGTTTAGCCGGCGCTGGGGCATTGGTTATGCTGAATATTCATCGACCCGGGCGCGCAAGAGTTTCGTAGGCAAAGGCAATGCTGATTCGTTGCGCGTCAAAAAGATGGCTGAAGGAACAACCGGCATAACTTTTAAATCGGTCCATACCGCCGATGCTTATTCCTTGGCATTTGCTTATGCCCATGAGCAAAGCTTCAGGCGGTTGCTTGGGAAGAATATAATATGATTTCACGAATCCGTGGTAAATTGGAACGTAAAGATGAAAGCCGCCTTTTAGTCGACGTAAACGGTATTGTGTATGAGATCCTGATACCGCTTACGGTGTGCTCAAAGGTAAGCAGCGCAGTGATCGGGGATAATATCGATCTGGTTGTTTATTCTTATTTAAGCATAGACCAGAATCGTGCTCTTTCCAATATGATTGGCTTTAGTGATGAATTAGAGCGTGATTTTTTTGAAAAGTTTATCAGCGTATCCGGCGTTGGGCCAAAGGCAGCGATTCGCGCCCTGGATCGCCCGATCGCCGAGATCGCCCGGGCGATCGAAGATGGAGATGTTGATCTCTTAAAGACCTTAAACGGCATCGGACCGCAGCGGGCAAAACAGATCGTGGCCCAACTGCAAGGCAAAGTAGGGCGCTTTGCATTACTTAAAGAAGAAAAAAGTATCCCTTGCGTGGGTGCCAACGAGACAACCGAAGAAGCAAAGCAAGTTTTGAAACGGCTTGGTTACAGCAGCAAAGAGATCGATGAAATGACAGCGCGTGTCGCCAAGGAAAAACCGCAAATAGACAACTTGGAAGATTTTTTAAACGAAGTGTACAAACAAAAGAAAGTATTGCGATGAGCGAAGATATCTTACAAAACCCGGAAATGGAGAATGCCAGGATCAAATCGATCCTTGAGTCGCTGCTTTTTGTTAATGAGCGGCCGATCGATGCCGGGGAGCTGCATGGGGTTATCGGTGTGGATAAAAAGCGTATTGAAGATTGCTTAAATGAATTGGTTAACGAATATATCGCACGTAATTGCGGTATTTGCATAGTCCAGATCGCCGGCGGTTACCAAATGTGCACTTCGCCGGTAAATGAACTCTGGATCAAGAAGATGTACCAGGAGCGCGGCAAACAAAAGCTTTCCGCGGCGGCCATGGAAACTTTAGCCATCATTGCTTATAAGCAGCCGATAACTCGAATTGAGATCGAAGCGATCCGCGGAGTAAATGCCGATGTTGTCACGCGCAATTTAGAAAATATGGGCTTAGTCAAAACTGCCGGGCGCAAGGAAGTGATCGGCCGGCCGTTCTTGTATGCGACTACAGGAAAATTCCTGGAATACTTCGGTTTAAATGAGCTAAAGGATTTACCGCCATTAGAGGAGTTTACGCAGATGGCCAAGGCCGATGGCTTGGTCGATGAGAGTGCCGTTGATGTTCCGATTGAAACTGTAGGCGAAGCTGCTGTCGAATCTGTCAGTGATGAAAATGACAACAATATAAAGGAGGAGGTTCAAGAATGAGGTACTTGTTTTCTTCAGAATCCGTGACCGAAGGGCATCCCGATAAAGTATGCGATCAGGTATCCGATGCGGTACTTGATGCAATTTTAGATAAGGATCCTAAAGGTCGCGTTGCCTGCGAGACAATGGCTACAAAAGGTATTATTATTGTGGCCGGCGAGATTACGACGACTTGTTATATCGATATCCCTAAGATCGTACGTAATGTTGTGAAAGAGATCGGCTACAATGACCCAGCCATGGGTTTTGATTATGAGACTTGCGGTGTTTTAACTGCGATCCAGGGGCAATCACCGGATATCGCCATGGGTGTGGATACCGGCGGAGCCGGAGACCAGGGTATTATGTTTGGTTATGCCTGTAATCAAACTGAAGAGCTGATGCCTTTGCCGATTATGCTGGCACACAAGCTGGGCTTAAAACTTTCCGAGATGCGCAGAAGCGAGAAACTTGCCTACTTGCGCCCGGATGGAAAAACTCAAGTGACGGTTGAATATGACGGCCGGATCCCTAAAAGGATCGAAGCCGTGGTCGTAGCGTCACACCATGACTCAAAGGTAAAGACCGAAAAGTTGCGCGATGACCTTAAGAAATTAGTCTGCGATAAGGTTTTGCCAAAAAATATGATCGATAAGAATACTAAGTTTCATATCAATGCCACCGGGCGCTTTGAAGTCGGCGGCCCAGTTGCTGATACCGGCTTAACCGGGCGCAAGATCATTGTTGATACTTACGGCGGTTGGGGCCATCACGGCGGCGGGGCATTCAGCGGCAAAGATCCGTCGAAGGTCGACCGTTCCGCTTGCTATATGGCACGCTATGTGGCTAAAAATATCGTTGCTTCCGGTGTTGCCGATGAATGTGAAGTCCAGTTAGCTTATTGTATTGGTGTTGCCGAGCCGGTTTCGGTCTTGGTCAAGACTTTTGGTACCTGCAAGGTCAGCGAGGAAAAACTTTCCGGCATTGTTCGCCAGGTATTTCCCTTGACCCCTAAAGGGATCATTAAGCACCTTGATCTTTTACGTCCGATCTATAAGGCTACAGCTGCTTTCGGCCATTTTGGCCGTGAGGGAGAAGGCTTTAGTTGGGAAAAAACAGATAAGGCAGCTGAGATTAAAAAGCTGGCAAAGTAAGGATGAAAAGAATCGGGATTCTAACGCGCGACTGCGCAGGCGTAAATGCCTGCGTACGCGCGATAGTCCGGGCCGCAATCGCCAAAGGCATTGAACCCGTAGGGTTTTTCCGCGGGTACGATGGCTTGATGGACGATGATTGTAAGATCTTTGACCGGCGTGCGGTATCCGGTATCCTGAGCCTGGGCGGTACGGTCCTAAAAGCTGCCCGTGCAATACGTTTTAAGACTAAAGATGGTCAGGTGAAGGCCCTCGAAACCATCAAGAAAAACAACTTGAACGCCTTAATTGTCGTCGGAGGTAACGGGTCGTTAACCGGTGCCAATGTTTTACACCAATACGGCATAAAAATAATCGGGATCCCGGCTACGATCGATAACGATTTAAATGGTATTGACACAACAATTGGCGCTGATACCGCGGTCAATGTAGCGCTTGATGCGATCGATAAGATCCGCGACACCGCAACCTCTCTGGAGCGCATTTTTGTTGTTGAGGTGATGGGGCGTGATTGTGGATACATCGCCTTGCAGGTTTCCTTGGCCGGCGGCTGTGAGGAAGTTATTCTGCCGGAACTCGAGTTTGATATTCATAAGCTCTGTGAAGAGATCGCCTGGGGCCGCGTTCAAGGTAAGGCAAGCTGGATCATCATTACCGCTGAGGGCAAAGCTAAAGCTGCCGATATCGCAAAACAGATCAATCAGTTGACCGGCCTTGAGACACGCGAAGTGGTTTTGGGCCATATACAGCGAGGCGGTTCGCCCACGGCGGTTGACCGTATCTTGGGCGCACGTTTAGGCCAGGCGGCAGTAGAGTTGTTGATTAAAGGCGAAACCGGTAAATGCGTAGGGATAAAAAACGATCAATTGGTCACTGTGCCGTTGGAAGCGGCAATAAAACCAAAAGAGTGGGACGTAACAAAAGCTTATGCACTGGTAAAATCATTAACTTAAAATGATCTACACTAACGAAGAGGAAATTTTTCGACAATTAATAATATCGGAAGATAACGGCACGATCAAGGTGCATAATGCCGAACTTTTCCGCACCCAGATGGCGGATAATCTGGCAACGACGATCACCTTGAGCGGCAGCCAGGAGCTACGCCGATATGCCTCATGGATCGCCCACGAAGCCGCGATCGACTTAGGCGCCATACCCTCATCGATCCATGGACTTTATGCGGCTATGGGTAGAAATGAAACTCCTGCTTTTACGGTGCCGGCGATGAATATCCGCACCTTGACTTATGATAGCTGCCGCATGATCTTTAAGACGGCTAATGAAATAAATGGCGGCGCGTTTATCTTTGAGATCGCAAAAAGCGAAATCGGTTATACCTATCAACGCCCCCAGGAATATACCGCGATGATCTTGTTGGCGGCTATCCGCGAAGGTTACCGCGGCCCGGTTTTTATCCAAGGCGACCACTTTCAGCTAAATCCGGAGCGCTACACCAAAGCCCCCAATCTAGAGTTAGATTCACTAAAAAAATTGATCATCGAAGCGATCAATGCAAGCTATTACAATATTGATATAGACTCATCAACCTTGGTCGATCTTACTAAGGCCGATGTCTGCGAACAACAAAAGATCAATTGCGAAGCCTGCGCGATACTAACTAGATTTATACGCGAAAACCAACCAAAGGGAATCACGATGTCGATCGGCGGCGAGATCGGCGAAGTCGGCAGTAACAATTCTACCCCCGAAGAGCTCAATGCTTTTATGCAATGTTATGCTGGCCAGATCCCAGGCATTCAAGGCATCTCAAAATTAAGCATCCAAACCGGAACGACCTCCGGCGGTGTGGTTTTGCCGGATGGGACGATCGCGAAAGTTAAATTAGATTTCGAAACGCTTAAGAGCCTCTCATCTTTAGTGCGCGAAAAATACCGGATGGCGGGATGTGTGCAGCATGGCGCCTCAACTTTGCCCAATGAAGCATTTCATAATTTCCCTGAAGTCGGTTGCGCAGAAATTCATTTGGCAACGCAATTTCAAAATATTGTTTATGATTATATGCCGATCCCGCTAAAAGAAAAAATATACGCCTGGCTTCATGAGCATTTTGCTTCGGAAAAAGAAGGCCAAACGATCGACCAATTTATATACAAAACCCGTAAACATGCGTTAGGGCCGTTCAAAAAGGAGATCTCCGCACTTTCTTACGACGTACGGGCAAAGATCGCTTCCGCTTTGAAAGTCGAGTTTGACTTTTTATTTAATCAGCTTAAGATCGCCAATACCAAACCGATCGTCGACAAATTCGTACAAACCGTGCCTTTGCGTAAAGATAAAAAATTATTTCTCGCGGAAAAAGGAGTCCTATGACCAAAAAAACCACAACCAAGCTTCCTTCGGATTTTATTAAAAAGGGTTTGGAACGTATGCCGAACCGCGCCCTGATGTACGGTGCAGGCTTACACCAAAGCCATATTGACCGGCCGTTTATCGGTATCGCTTCATCTTTTACTGATTTGATCCCCGGCCACATCGGGATGCGCAGCCTGGAGCGTTATATCGAGCGCGGCGTAGAAAACGGCAATGGCACGCCATTTATCTTTGGCGTACCCGGCATTTGTGACGGTATTGCCATGGGGCACACCGGGATGCGTTATTCACTGCCTTCACGCGAGTTGATCGCGGATATTATCGAAACCGTTGCTTCTGCCCACGCCTTGGATGGCTTGATCTTACTGACTAATTGCGACAAGATCACTCCCGGTATGATCATGGGGGCATTGCGTTTAAATTTACCAACGATCGTCGTGACTGCCGGGCCGATGTTCTCCGGATATCACGGCAAACGCCGTCTTTCCCTGGTAAAAGATACTTTTGAAGCGGTGGGTAAAGTAAAAGCCGGATTGATGAAGGAAGAAGAACGCGCCATTTTAGAAGTCGAGGCTTGCCCGTCGTGCGGATCATGCCAGGGAATGTATACCGCCAACACGATGGCGTGTTTGGCTGAAGCCATGGGTTTATCTTTACCGCATTGCGCGGCAACTCCGGCACTCTTGAATCGTAAATTGCGCATCGGCTACGAAAGCGGCCAGCGTATCGTCGATTTAGTAAAAAAAGGAATTACTTCGCGCATGATTGTTAACAAAAAAGCATTGGAAAATGCGATCATGGCCGATATGGCCTTAGGCGGGTCGACTAATACAGTCTTGCATTTAATGGCAATTGCTCACGAAGCAAAAGTAGACCTGACCTTAAAAGATTTCGACCGTATCAGTAAAACTACGCCGCATCTGGCGAATATGCAGCCGGGTGGAGAGTATGTGATGGAAGATCTAAATATTGCCGGCGGTATTCCTGCGATCTTAAAGCGTTTAAGCCATAAGATACACGACAATCCCACTGTTTCGGGCAAGAAGATATTTCAGATCATTAAGGAAGCCAATATATCCGACGAAGAGGTCATCAAGCCCTTAAACAATCCTCATCGCAAAGAAGGTGGTATCGCTATCTTATACGGAAATATCGCTGAAGATGGCTGCGTGGTCAAACAATCCGCCGTAAGCTCCGAGATGCTTAAATTTACCGGTACAGCAAAAGTTTACGATTCGGAAGAGGCGGGAATGAAGGCGATTTTAAATGGCGAGATCGGCAAGGGTAATGTGGTGGTGATCCGTTACGAAGGCCCATCCGGCGGCCCTGGTATGCGCGAGATGCTTTCACCTACTGCCGCTTTAGTCGGCATGGGATTACATAAATATGCTGCTTTGATCACCGACGGCAGATTTTCCGGCGGCACACAAGGGCCATGCATCGGCCATATCTCTCCGGAAGCGGCAGAGGGTGGTTTTATCGCTTATCTTAAAAATGGCGACAAAATTGAAATCGATATTCCTAATCGTAAGATCAATGTGCTATTAAGCGCACAGGAGATCGCGCAGCGCAAAAAAACCATGAAGCTTTTGCCCCCAAAAATAAAGAGCGGTTACCTTGCGCGTTACTCGGCAAATGTCACTTCATCGTCAACCGGCGCGGTGTTTAAAGATTAATCTTGGTTCCAAGTACTAAAAATGATTGACATTGAGTTAGCGGTTTGATAACCTATTAATAATGAAAGTCTTTGGTTTTATCAAAAGAAAGATAGAAGAGCTCTTAGGCGCGTTTGCCTGCGATATTGGAATTGATTTAGGCACTGCCACAACCCTTGTTTATTTACGCGGCGAAGGGATCGTTTTATGCGAACCATCGGTCGTCGCGATCTACAAAAATACCGGAGAAGTCTTAGCCGTCGGCGAAGAAGCTAAGCGCATGTTGGGTAAAACCCCTGGCAGCATCTTAGCGATCCGCCCGATGAAAGACGGCGTTATCGCAGATTTTGACGTTACCGAGGAGATGTTACGCCACTTTATCCGCAAAGTCAGTAAGCCAAGATTTTCTATACGTCCGCGTATCGTGGTCGCTGTGCCTTCCGGTATTACTGAGGTTGAAAAACGCGCGGTAAAAGATTCGGCTTTACGTGCCGGTGCGCGCGAAGTAATACAAGTAGAAGAACCGATCGCTGCCGCCATCGGCGTTGGTTTACCGATTGCTGAACCGCAGGGAAATATGATCATCGATATCGGTGGCGGCACTACGGAGATCGCGGTTATTTCCTTAAGCGGCATTGTTTATGCACGTTCGATCCGCGTCGGCGGCGATGAGATGGATGACGCGATCATTGAACATATGAAAAAGACTTACAACTTGATGGTCGGCGCACGCAGCGCCGAGGAGATCAAGATCAAGATCGGTTCGGCCTGGCCGCTAGAGGAAGAGTTGACGATCGAAGTACGTGGACGTGATTTGATCACCGGCTTACCTAAATTTATACGCGCCAGCTCCGAGGAGATCCGCGAGGCACTGCAAGTACCATTAAAAGAGATCGTCGAAGCAACCAAGATCACGCTGGAACGCACACCCCCGGAATTAGCCGCAGATTTGATCGAACGCGGGATTGTTCTTTGCGGCGGCGGTGCGCTTTTACGGGGCTTAGATAAACTCATCTCCGAAGAAACCGGCCTCGCCTGTTTTGTGGCCGATGACCCCCTAACGGCTGTCGCTTTAGGCACCGGAAAAATTCTTGAAGATGTAAAATTTTTAAAGAAGATTTCCCGTGCGTCTACAACCTTCTAGAATACGTTCAAAATATATCCTGGTCGCGGCATTATCCGCTTTCTTACTATTTGTGCCATTTTCCGACACGATCGAATACATCATAATAACTACGGCAGAAAAATTTGTCGCGCGCCCGGGTGAACGCTCTGCGTTGGAAAAAAGCCTCGAAATGGAAAATATTGCTTTAAAGATAAGGGTCAACGAGGGCGATGAGCTAAGAAAAGAGAACGACCACCTCAAACAAATCCTTAAGTTTCAGGATGAGAAAAAAACTCTTTTGATCACAGCAGAGGTTATCGCCTTTGATCCGTCCAGCTGGCGCCGGCAAGTTATTTTAAACCGCGGTAAACATTATGGTATTAAAAAAGGGATGTACGTGATCGATGACCAGGGTTTTCTGATCGGGAAAATATCCGAAAGCACATCGAACTACTCTAAGCTTTCACTTTTAAGCGACCCGGATTTTTCGATGCCGGTTTTTGTGGGAGAAAATTCCCTAGGGCTTTTAGAGGGCGGCCTTGACCGGGTTAAGGTGCTTTACATTGAAAATTCCGAAAATATTAAAAACGGCGATTTAGTCTGGTGTAAGCCGTTGGGCATTGCCTTTTCGATCCATATCGGACAGATCAAAAATGCAACCGCAATCGACGGCGGCATGTTCCAGCAGATCGAGGTCAAAGTCTTTACTCAGCATCCCAACCTTCGCACTGTTTACATCCTGCGTTAGCATGTATTACGGCGATCACCATTTATTCTCTTATGCCGAACGTGTGTTTAATATGCGCGAAAGGCATTTGCGCATCCTTACGGCTTTGGCGATTTGTTTTATCTTAGATTTTTTACGCCCTTTCGGTTATTCGATCTATTGTGATTTTCTTTATCTGGGCGTCCTGATAACCTACCTGGTCTACCCTTATTTCCCGGCGCTTTTCTGGGGTATGATTTTTGGCTACCTAAAAGACACCTGCACAAGTGCACAAACTCCGGTAAATATTATTGAGTTTACTTTTATTTTTCTGCTTATTCGCTATCTATTCGGCCAATTTCCCGAAAATGCATCACGTAGGTGTATCCCGATAATCATTATTGCAATACATCTATGGCTTAATATCCAATACCTGGCCAAAGCTTCGATTTTTTTTGATATCAAATTGCTTATGCAATATACCTTATTATTCATATTAATGAGCCGCCTTATAAAAAAATGGATGAAATTTCAGCCCGCAGAATATATTTGACCGGCCTTATTTTAATTGCTCTGGTACTTTTTTACACCCAGATCATCCGGGGAGAGTTTTATCTTAACCGGGCACGCAATAATTACGTACGAGTTATTCCGATACGTTCGATGCGCGGCACGATTTTCGACCGCCACGGTGTCCCGCTGGCGGCTGATAAAGCATCTTTTGACATCGCGGTAGTGCCTTACCAGATCCGTATGAAAAAAATAGCACTCTTTAAAGAGCTGGCCAATTACGCTAAGGTCGATGTTAAAAAACTCTACCGTAATTATGGCCAGGAACTGATGGGGATGTTTAAACCGGTAACGGTTTTACGTAATATTGACAAGGCTGTCGCCTTGAATATCCAGGAACATTTCGGCATTGATGTTTTGATCAGCCCGCAACCATGCCGCCATTATCAATACGCTAAAGAATTTGCCCACGTTTTGGGATATGTCAAGCCAGTTACGTCTATATACGCCGATATTAAAAAGTACGACTACTCACCGTTAGAGCGTGCCGGTGTCTCCGGCATTGAACAATACTACAACACCTATTTACGTGGGGAAGACGGCGGCGACTTAGTCGAGATCGATGCCGGTGGCCGGCGTGTAGGTTTTATTGGCCAGGAAAAACCGGTGCCGGGCAATGATATTTATTTAACAATCGACGCCAAAATACAAAAATATGCCTACGATATTCTTGCCGGACGGCGCGGCTGCGCGATCATGATGAATTCCAATACCGGAGAGGTGATTTGCTTGACCTCAAGCCCGTCATTTGACCCGAATCTCTTTATTACCGGTGGTGCCGGGGAGTACTTTATAGACCACCAAAAACCGCTTTTAAACCGTGCGATTCAGGCAACTTACCCCTTAGGCTCGGTATTTAAACCGATCGAGGCTGCCGGAGCCCTGGAGGATAAGATTATCAATCCGCATACCAGTTTTACCTGTACCGGCGTATTCGCCCTTGGTGCGGCGCGCTTTCGCTGTTGGAGCACACACGGCGTGCAGGATATGTACCAGGCTCTGGCGCATTCCTGCGACGTTTATTTTTACAATGTAGGGCGCCTCTGCGGCCCTCAGATACAAGCAAAATGGGCAAAGCGTTTTGGCCTGGATTCTTTGACCGAAATCGATCTGCCGGGGGAAAAGCGCGGGCTTGTACCATCCCCGGAATGGAAACAAAATACCCTTGACCTGCCCTGGTACGGCGGAGATACAATAAATTTTTCTATCGGCCAGGGATTTTTACTGGCAACTCCGATTGAATTTGTTACCGCCATGAATGTCTTCGCCGCTAATGGTGATCTGGTACGCCCATGCATCTTAAAGCAGGTTGGTGAACTTGGTTCTTCCCTAACGAAGCGTACTCATGTAAATATCTCCCAACGTTCGTTGAATGAAGTAGACACCGGCATGGGTATGGTCGCCGATACCGATACCGGCACCGCACACATCTTAGGATCCCTGGGGTTCGACATCCACGGCAAAACCGGTACCGCACAAAATTCAGCCAAGGAGTCGCATGGGTGGTTTGTCGGTTACTGCACGATCAATAACACAAAATATACTTTCGGATTTTTTATTGAAAACTGCAGCACCAGCCACGTAGCAGTAAACGCCCTTTATGAATTATTTAAGAAAATAAAAGAGGAGAAGTTGCTTTAATGTTTAACGCCATGCGTATGCATAACCGGCCGGGCTCGATACCAATCATGCTTTTTACCTTATTTGTGCTTAACGTTATCAGTATTGTCTGTATCTACAGCGCTTTGCATCAGGGCGGCGTACTGCAAAATGAAGATATTTTCCAAAAACAGATCATCTGGGTAGCAATTTCCTGGGTTTTTTTGATAATTTTTTCTTTCGTCAATTATCGCCTTTATTTTGATATTTCCTGGCCGTTTTATGCCGTAAATATCATCCTTTTAGTGGCGGTTGATTTTGCCGGCAGTTCCGCATTGGGCGCGCAACGCTGGTTAAGCTTAGGTGGCTTTAACTTCCAGCCGTCGGAATTTTGCAAGGTCGCGACGATATTTTTAATGGCCCGTCTTTTTTCACGCCAGGATAAACAAGGGTTTTTTAATGGTGTCTTACATCCGCTGTTTTTTATTCTGATCTCGGCTGCGCTGATCTTTAAACAACCGGATCTAGGCACGGCTCTCGTTGTGATCTTTTTATTTTTTTCAATCGGCCTTTCCAGCAACTTAAAAAAATTTTATTTTATCGGTATGATCATTGCCGGATTGATCGTCGTGCCCTTTGGCTGGAGCCATCTCAAGGAATATCAGCAAAAACGCATACTAGTCTTCGTTAACCCCGACACCGACCCTTTGGGCGCCGGCTACAATATTATTCAATCGAAGATCGCGGTCGGATCGGGAAAGCTTTTAGGTAAAGGGTTTTTGTCGGGCACGCAAAATCAATTTAACTTTATGCCGGAACGCCATACGGATTTTATCTTTACTGTATTGGCGGAAGAGTGGGGTTTTATTGGCTCAATATTTTTACTTTTACTCTATTGGCTTATCTTATCAAAAATACTAGATATCGCCGATATCGCTAAGGACGAATTTGCCCGCCTTTTGACGATCGGTATCGGATCGTTATTTTTTATCCACGTTTTTATTAATATCGGCATGACTTTAGGGGTTTTGCCGGTTGTCGGTATACCTTTGATCTTTATGAGCTACGGAGGCAGTAATCTTATGATCAACTCCATCCTCATTGGGATCCTGATCAACATCGGCCGTCAAAGCCGTTACCGCTGATATGCTGAAGCTTACCGACTTCCAACGCCCTCAACGTTATGCCGGCAACGAATGGAACGTGATCAAAAAAGGCCATCCCGGCAAAGTTACGATCTGTTTATCGTTTCCCGACCTTTATGATGTGGGGATGAGTAACTTAGGGATGCGCATTCTCTACGGCATCCTCAATGAAAGCGAAAATATTGCCTGTGAACGTGTTTTTATGCCGGGATTAGATCTTTTTACACATTTAAAAAGTAATCAGATACCCTTATTTTCCTTAGAAAGCAAATCACCCCTTAACCAATTTGAAGTCATCGGCTTTAATTTTTCTTACGAATTAAACTTCACTAATTTTCTCCATATGCTCGATGCCGGGCAAGTACCGATTTATGCCGATAAACGCGACAAGCAGATCGTGGTGGCCGGAGGGTTGAATAACCCCGAACCGGTTGCGGATTTTGTCGACGTATTTTTTATCGGCGAATTCGAAGAGAGCGCAAAATCATTTATCGATACGCTCCTTACATATAAAGATAAATCCAGCCGCCTTAGCGCCTTGGCAAAACTTGATGGATTTTATGTTCCGGCATTACATAAAAATGTGCCGGTAAAGCGGGTTTGGGTGAAAAATCTTGATCAGATGTACTTTCCAGCTAAGTGGTTGACGCCGCATACCCAAATCGTCCATGACCGGATACCGATCGAAGTCGCGCGCGGTTGCCCGCATGGCTGTACCTTTTGCCAAGCCCGGGCGGTCTACAATCCTTACCGTGAACGCTCGGTTGAGCGCATTATGCAATTGATCAAAGAAAGTTATGAAAATACCGGTTACGAAAATTTTTCCTTACTGTCGCTTTCGACCTCGAATTATTCAAAGATCGAAGAACTTCTCGATACCGCAACGCCGTATTTGAGCGAACGCAAGATCGGTTTATCTTTACCGTCATTACGCGTCGACGATGTGATCGGGCCGTTGTATAAAAAGTTATCCTTGATCAAGAAAAGTTCAATCACCGTAGCGGTTGAGGCAGGGAGCGATAGTTTGCGTGAGAAGCTGAATAAACGTATCGATACCGAAAAACTTTTCCAAGCTGCGGCGAATTTACGCCAGTTAGGCATACGCCATATTAAGCTTTATTTTATGTATGGCTTTCCTGATGAAACCGATGATGATCTTAAAGCAATCGGCGCGTTTATCGAGCGTTTAGCCCGCGAAAGCCGCCTGGAGATCCATGCCAGCATCAATATCTTCATCCCTAAACCATTTTCGGTCTGGGGTAAGGCGGCGATGGATGATGAAGCGACACTTTTACGTAAACGCGAAGTGATCTTAAGCCATATTCCGCGTAAACACTTTATTAAAGTAGACACGTCGAACCCCAAACGCAGCCTTTTGGAAGGTATCTGCTCGCGCGGTGACCGCGATCTGGGCAAAGCCATTTACGCGGCGTTTAAAAGTGGAGCGATGTTTGACGGAGATAGCGAATACTTTAAGTGGGAGTTATGGCAAGCGGCGTTCGATTCAACCGGCATCGATTATAAAAAATATTTAAGCGCAACCAATGATCCTGCCTGGGGGTTTATAAAGTAAGCCTATGCGATTTAACCCGGATATTCATAATCGTCAATCAACACGCCTTCAGAATTATAATTATGCCAGCGGTGGAGCATACTATGTTACGATATGCGCAAAAAACCGTGAGTCTATTTTTTCCCACATCCATGTAGGGGCAGGGCTGGCCCCTGCCCAGGTAAAACTAACCAAGGTTGGTAAAATAATCGAAAAGAATTGGCGCAATATCCCAAAAGAATATAATAATATCGATATCGGTGAATTTATTATTATACCAAACCATTTGCATGGAATCTTGTTTAAGAGGGCGACCGCCAGGGTCGCCCCTACATTGGGACAGATCATCGGTAAGTTTAAATCCAAATGCTCAACAGAATACCTGAAATATATTTACGAAAACAATATAAATGATAAAGCTCAAATATGGCAACGTAACTACTACGAACATATTATTCGCAGTAAAGCATCGTTAGACGAAATACGTAAATACATAATAAATAACCCGTTTACTTGGGAATTTGATGAGGAAAACAAAAATGCAAATAACAAAGTATCCGCTTAAAACAATTCTACATAAGTCTGGGGATATGACACTGTATTCCCAATTAGATCTGGTAAGTATTTTGGAACGCGCCTTACGCCGCAGCAAATTACCGGTTTTCTTTACGATGGGCTTTAACCCGCGCATTAAAATGAGCTTCCACAGCGGCCTTAAATTAGGCGTGGAGGGGGATATCGAAATAACTCTCTACTTCAACGATCCGGTAACCTTGGATCAACTAAAACAAAGCCTATCCTTTCAATTACCGCAAGGGCTGACAATCAATACGTAACTTAAATCTGGGCCGAGTCCGATGGTGAAGGTAAAGGCGCAACGTTTTTTATCGAACTTCCTACCGTATAATTTTCTCAATTAATTCAAAATACAAGCTTTATCCATTACATACTTTTTATGCTCATTTTTGTTATTGATTGACATAAGTTGCTATAAGTTGCTATAATTTTATATCCACAATTATGAATAAAAAACGTGTCGTAATAACCGGAATCGGGGTAATCGCCGCAAACGGAGTTGGTGTTGATAACTTTTGGGAAGCATGCATACACGGAGTGTCGGGAGTATCGTGGATAGAGCACTTTGATGCGTCACAATTAAACTCAAAAATTGCTGCTGTTGTAAAAAATTTTAATCCTGCAGACTACATACCAATTAATGTAGTAAGAAAAACTGATCGTTTCGTCCATCTGGGGTTAGCCGCAGCATTGATGGCGGTAGGGGATGCGCAAATATCCTTAGATTTAATCGACAGGGAGCGTGCGGGGGTAATAATCGGTTCTGGGTTGGGCGGAATGATGTTTCACGAAGAACAAATATTACAAGGGTACGAAAAAGGCGTACATAGGCTAAACCCAATGTGTGTACCAAAAATAACACCTAATGCAATATCTGGCCAAATAGCCATACATCTAAAAATGTATGGTCCAAATATAACAATATCAACCGCTTGTTCATCAGGAACTCACGCAATAGGACAAGCTTTTCGGATGATACAAAATGATGAAATAGATATGGCGATATCCGGAGGGGCAGAAGCGCCTTTAACTGAATTTAATTTCGGCGCATATGACGCCATGCAAGTGCTATCATCGCGAAACGATATCCCACAAAAAGCAAGCCGGCCGTTTGATAAAAATCGTGACGGTTTCGTAATGGGTGAGGGGTCTGGTATACTAATACTGGAAGAGTTGGGACACGCATTAAAACGCAATGCAAAAATATATGCGGAGATTGCCGGTTACGCATCTACTTGCGGAGCCTATCACATGGTAATACCTCGCGATGACGGCCTTGATGCTGCGAGGGCTATGCACTTAGCATTGAAAGACGCGGGCATGAAACCAAACCAGGTGCACTACATAAACGCTCACGGAACATCTACGTCACACAATGACCGTGTAGAAACAAAAGCGATAAAGCATATTTTTGGCTCTTATTGCGACAAAGTACCCATATCGAGCACAAAATCAATGATCGGACATACTTTGGGAGCAGCCGGAGCAATTGAGATGGCCATATGCGCTCTAACTATCAAAAAAAATATCGTGCACCCTACAATAAACCATGAAGAGCTAGACCCGGAATGTGATTTAGATTACATACCAAATATCGCACGAGCCAAGGTGGTTGATTGCACGATATCCAACTCATTTGGTTTTGGTTCAAGTAACGCATGCATTGCAACAAGGAGGTTTTATGATTGATGATAAGATTGAGCACGCAGTTATGAGAGTGATTGCAGAAAAAGCAAATATTTCGATTAATAAGTTAAAATTAAGTGACTCGCTAACAAACGATCTAGGGATGGATTCATTCACATTAGTAGAAATAGCTCATGAAATCAAGGGGTTGTATGGAATCAGACTTACTCTCGCTGAACTAAGCAAAGTTAGAACAGTGGGAGACACAATAATAGTTGTTAAAAATACTACCGCACAAGGAAAGGTGGCAGCATGAACAATACTTGCGTAAAACCAAAAGTTCAATTCTTAACCAGCCCATACGGAACTACTTGCGTAGAATTTACCGGCGTAAATATGGGGGTAGGCTGTAGTGTGAGTTGTATCTATTGCCACTTTCACGAATACATTGAGAAAAAACACCCAGATTCTATAGGCGTAACGTTTGATATATCGTCGGTAAAAAATAAAAAAAAATTACCACAATTTATTTATTTATGTCCACACACCGAACCATTTTCCGCTGAAAATAAAGAAAATACTTACGAGTTTATGAAAATTGTTTTACCCAAAGGGGTTTTTCTCTGGGTACTAACAAAATCAATAATACCCGACAATGTTATAGAGTTGATAAGCAAGTACCCAGCGCAAGTAGAAATTGCCGTAGGCGTGACCAATACAGATAAAGCTCGAAATGGATTTATTGAGCCTGGCGCTCCAGATGCGGGCGAGAGACTCGACAATATACTACGCGTTTCAAAAACTAAGTGCCGCTACGGAGCCAGGATGGACCCGATTTTCCCCCTAATAGATGACGCAACTGAAACTTTAAACAAAACAATCCAGACTATCGCCAAATACGGTGTAAAGAACTTAGTGGCAAGCTATCTGATGCTTCCCGCTAATATTTACCAAAAATTTTTAGATATACCTCAATTTAAATCCATGTTACAATTATTTACAGATAGATCGCCAACAACAAGCGGTGTGGCATTATCTATACCCATAGAACATAAAATGGAAAAATATTCCGAAATAGCAAAAATTGCGAAAAATTACGGGATGTCATTATTCGTTTGCAGCTGCCGCGATATACGCCTTAAGGATTTTGATGCAAAAAAATTAGGGTATTCCCTTAATTGCCGATAAATGAATTTCTTAAATGAATACTCCATAATTGCTTTTTTGTCTGCAGTCACTATAAGCTATCTTGGAATTTTCATTTTTTTAAGTAATCCGACGCGTAAAATCAACATAATTTTTTGCATTTACTCATTAAGCATAGCATTTTGGACTTTATGCCAAGGGTTTCTATTTGCCTGCCAATCATTTGGAACTAGGGGGATAGCCGAACTTTTAGCCAAAACGCAGCATATCGGCGTATTTTTCTTGCCAACGCTTTTTTTGCACTCCACGCTGATTGCGGTGAAAAATGAACAAAAAAGCCATTTATTAAAGACCGCATACACGATAAGTCTTCTTTTTACAATAATTCTGCCAACTAGTCTATTTATAAAGGGTATGCAGCCATTGGGCAAATTTACTAATATTGTAGTTGTTGGTAAGCTGTATCCAGCGCTCGTCATTTTCTTTGTTGCGTGCGTTACCACTAGCTTCTATTATTTATATCATGCCGTAAAAAAATCATCGGGAAAACAAAAAAAACAACTTTCCTACCTATTCTGGGGGTCGATAATTGGATATGTTGGAGGATCATTGAATTTTGCCTGGCCACTTGGTTTTGATCTTTATCCATACAATCCATATGGAACATTAGCAATACCAGTTTATATCCTAATAATCGTTTATGCGATTTTTAAGTATAATTTCATGGACATCAAGTTTGCTATTACTTCGACCGGCATATTTTTAACAATCTATGCTGTAGTTTTGGGCGTGCCGTTCTGGCTGGGGTTCGGCAAGCAACAGTGGATGTATTCGCTCTTAAGTATGGGTGTCTTGGCGACCGCCGGGCCGTTTATTTACGGTAAGTTAAAACAGCAAGCAGAGCGCAAAATATTATCGAAGCAAATCGAATATCAGCATGCCTTACGCAGCCTGGCCAAGACCATCACCCAGGTGAAAGATTTAGATACCCTTTTTGACCATATTGTAACCAATGTCTACGACCTGGTAAAACCCGAATATGCGGCAGTTTATACGATATCCAAGGCCCAGAAGGCCTATATGCTCAAGATCCAGCGCTCATTTGAGCACCCAATGGTTGCGGACCGCTTTGCTATCGACTCGATCCTGGCTCAGGCCTTAAATCATGATAAAAAAGCGATTTTCAGTGAGTTGATCAACGACCCCGCGGTCAATGAAACTATGGTTGAAACGATCCTGGTACCGTTTTTTGCCGAAGAAAAGCTTTATGGCATCATGACCGTCGGCGCCAAGGTGGATAAATCCTTATATGGACAGGGAGATATCGAAGTTTTTGATATTTTATCCAGCGAGATGTCGATCGCCGTAGAAAATCTGCTTTTCTGGAGAGAGGAGAAGAGCCGCATTATGCGCGAGGAGCAGATACGCCGGCAAAAAGCCATGGACAATTTTTCGGCATCGTTGGCGCATGAGATCGATAACCCGATCTTTTCCGTACAATGTGCGATCGATGCGCTAAAACATGATATCCAAACAACCGCCAAAGGCCTTATGCCGGAAGAGAAGCTCAGCGAGATCATCACAACCCTTACTGATATCGGCCAAAGTACCAGGCGTATCTCCAAAATCATTAAAGCGATCCGTGAATTTTCCGGACAAAATACCGGAGAGATGAAGGCGCTAAGTATGGATGCGGTAGCGGATAATTTAATATCTATCGTCGGGCCGCAGATAAAACATGAAAATATTATTTTCAATATTAATATTACGCAAGATCTCTTTGTAAACGGCAACAAGATACATTTGATCGAACTTTTGATGAATTTGACCAGTAACTCGATCCATGCCGTCAAAAATAACGGCCTTATTGAGAAGAAAATAAATCTCGCGGTCATGCGTAACAGCGATTCAACCTGCCTGGTTGAGGTAAGCGACAATGGCTACGGGATTGAACCGGATTTAATAGAGGATATATTCTTGGATTTTGTTACTACTAAGCCATCTGGAGAAGGCTCCGGTATGGGCCTGGCACGCTGCCGCAAGATCGCAGAAAATCATCACGGTAAACTCTGGGCACAATCACAGGGAAAAGGAAAAGGGGCAGCGTTTTTTGTAGAGCTGCCCCTTTTAAAATAATCTAGTTGATTAGCGATTAATAAATCTCGCCTTGATCTTCTTGGCACCAAAAAATTCTTTAGTAAACTTTGCTGCGGCTTTTTCATCCATAGTCTTACAGGTAAAGACATTGATATAGGCGGTTTTCCATGCTTCAGAGAAATGGCCGGTGATCGAACTGGTCTCGATTAGCTGCACCATAGAATAGCCTTTAGTGAAAGCTTCGCTTAAACCGAAATATGGCAAAAGGGTCTTGCCGTATTGTTTCATATCAATGATCTTGCAGAGTGTGTTTACATACTCCTGAAGTTTCTTCTTAGAAGAGATAACTTCAAGGTCACAATCGTACAGATCCATGATCAACTCGTACCCGTAATTTTTAGAAACTTTTTTCATCTATTCCTCCTTGCAGAATAAAATTGCCCAAAAACCAAACTGTTAAGTTTTATAACATATTTTTTCCTGCAATGCAAGAAAAAATTATAGTTTCCCCACAAGCGACTCTACTTTAGGAGGATTGAACGCCGTTGGGTGCTCAATAATCTCTGTAGGCAGGCCGATTTTATCTAATATCGCAATGAACGGCTCGGGGTCGAGCTCTTCAACATTAACCATGCGTTTGACATCCCACTCACCGCTTGCAACAAGCATCGCGGCAGCGACCGGTGGGACTCCGGCGGTGTAACTGATCGCCTGGGATTCGACCTCCTCGTAACACTCGGCATGGTCACAAGTATTATAGATAAAAATCTCGCGATGTTTACGCTTTTTAGTGCCCTTAATAAAATTACCGATACAGGTCTTACCGGTGTAACCCGGCGCCAAAGAGGAAGGGTCAGGCAAAAGCGCTTTTAATACCTTGAGCGGCACGACCTCAACGCCTTCAGCAGTTTTTACCGGTTTTTCCGAAGTCAAACCTAAGTTAGTCAAGACAGTAAAAACATTGATATAGTGGTCACCGAAACCCATCCAAAAGCGGATCGAGTTAGCATGGATATTCTTCGATAGCGAGTGGATCTCGTCATGGCCGTTTAAATAAATCGGGCATTTGCCGACGACCGGGAAGTCGTATTCCATTTTAATGTTATGTACTTTCTGCAAAACCCACTTTTTATTGATCCAGGTCCAAACTTTTTTAAATTCACGAAAATTTATTTCCGGATCAAAGTTTGTGGCAAAATATTTTCCGTGGTTTCCGGCATTAACATCCATAATATCGATCGTGTCGATCTTATCAAAGTAATTTTTTTGCGCTAAAGCACACCAAGCATTAACGACTCCGGGGTCAAACCCTACGCCTAGAATTGCAGTAATACCGTTTTTTTCGCACTTTTCTTTGCGTTTCCACTCGTAGTTGGCATACCACGGCGGATCTTCACAGACCTTACCCTGTTCTTCATGGATCGCGGTATCCATATAAACTACGCCAGCCTCAATACACGCCTCCAAAACCGACATATTTACATATGCCTGGCCCAGGTTAATGACGATCTCGGAGTTAGTATCTTTGATCAATTTGACTAAAGTCGCCACGTCTAAGGCATCGATCTGGCGGGAATAGAGCTTTTTTGATTTGTCCTTAAGGTGGTCTTTCTTTTTAACGCTTTCAATGATCGCATCACACTTTGCCTGCCGGCGCGAAGCAATACAAATATCGCCTAAAACATCATTATTCATCGCAGCTTTGTGCGCCGCGACATGAGCCACACCGCCGGCACCGACAATTAAAACATTTTTCCTCATTATGATAAACTCCTTATGAAATCATTATAACTAAATTTTCTCACAACATCTATAGAATTATCTAAACGTTTGACCGCAATCGCCGGCATCGCAAGGCCGTTAAACCAATTTTTTTTCACCATGGTATAACCAGCGGCATCAGCAAAACTAATAACTGAACCAATTTTTAATTTTGATCGAAAATTATACGTACCAAAGACATCTCCGGCAAGGCAAGAACGCCCAGCCACCATATATTTAAATTTTCCCGGTACGCGATGCTCGATTTTCCCAGGAAGGCGGTAAATCAAAAGATCAAGCATATGCGCCTCGGTCGAAGCATCAACAATCGCGATATCGAGCTTATTGCTAACGATATCGACAACGCTGGTAACCAGCTCACAGCAGCCGGTGATCGCACTTTCGCCAGGCTCCAGATAAACCTGAAGATTAAATTTTTGAGAAAAATTTTTTAATTTTTTGCAGAATTTACCCAACGGGTATCCGGGCTTGGTAAAATAAATGCCGCCGCCTAAGCTGACCCAATCGACTTTTTGCAAAAATTCCCCATAATCTTTTCCGATACGGTCAAGATTGCGGGAAAAATTTTCAAAATCACTATTTTCACAGTTAAAGTGAAACATTAACCCGCTCAAAAGAGGTAAGACTTTTTTTAATTCACTTTTTTTGGTAACCCCCAGACGAGAATATCGCCGCGCGGGATCAGCCAGATCAAAACATGAGTAGCTAAACCCGGGGTTTACGCGCAATCCGATATTGGATGATGTGATTTGAGGATAAAATCTTTCCAGTTGAGATATGGAATTAAAAATTATTTTGTCGGAGATTTTTTTTAGCTCATAAATATCCGATGACGAATAACCTACGCAATAAGCATGGGTTTCTTTGCCGAATTTTTCATAGCCTAAACGCGCTTCAAAGAGTGAGCTCGATGTTGTACCGTCTAAATATTTCTTTATCAGGTCGAATACACACCAGGTAGAAAAACATTTTAAAGCAAGAAGTACTTTAGCACCGGAAAGCCGGCGGAGCTGTTCGATTGTTTTAAGATTTTTAAGAAGTTTTTTTTCGTCGATCAAATAATATGGAGTTTCGATTTTCATTTCACCAAGTGCACCTCGTTGATTTTTATCTTAACAATATTTCGATTACGATGCAATAATTATTTAAACAATTTTTCCTTTAATAACCGCGATTTTTCTGTTACAATTTCACAATGTGCCGGCGTAGCTCAGTTGGCAGAGCAGCTCATTCGTAATGAGCAGGCCGAAGGTTCAATTCCTTTCGCCGGCTTTCTTCTTCGCCTTGGTGGTTTTTGGAAGCGAAGAAGAAATTGCTGCGTAGCTAAGACGCTGCAGGGCAGCGGAGAGCGTAGCAGAATGGCTTCGAAGCAATTTTATATATGTTTTCTATCCTAAAAATATTACGCCAACGAAATTTTGCTTGCCTGTGGTGCGGTCAGGTCGTATCGCAATTTGGCGATCGCTTAACCCAAATGGCCCTGATCGGCTTAGTTTACCGCCTTGAACCAGGCTCATCGCTACAGCTGGCCAAGATGATGAGCCTTGCCATAATACCGGTTTTTCTTGTCTCACCGGTTGCCGGCGTATATGTCGACCGCTGGGATAAACGCAAAACTATGTACATAAGCGACTTTGTGCGCGGCATCCTGATAATTTCTATACCATTTCTCATGGATACGCACTCACTTTTACCGATCTACGCCATGCTTTTTTTATCCTTTTGCATGGGACGGTTTTTTATTCCGGCCAAGATGGCGATCATCCCCGAGCTCGTCCAGGGAAAATCGCTACTTTTAGCCAACTCGCTCTTTTCCGTAACAGCGATGATCGCAGCGGTTGTCGGTTTTGGCTTAGGCGGCATCATCGTAGAAAGATGGGGCACCAAAGCGGCTTTTATGATCGATGCCTGCACATTTTTCGTATCGGCAATATGCATCTTATCCATGCAATTTGTGGAGAAAAAACAATTTCACGCGAAAGATATCCTGGATATGGGCCGCGATGCCATATTAAAAGTCAAAAACTCCTTTATCTACGAGACTAAGGAGGGGATTAAGTATATTTTAAAATCGAAAGAAACGCTTTACGCGGCCCGGGTGATGTTCGTTCTTTTTGCTTCCATCGGGTCATTATACACGGTATTTATTGTATTCTTGCAACACACCCTCTCGACGATCACCATGGATATAGGCTGGTTGGCGGTAGGCGCAGGGGGAGGGCTTTTCTTCGGCTCTCTGGTCTATGGTAAATTGGGCGCCAAAATACCCATCAAGCACGTGATCAACGTTTCAATGCTGTTAGCCAGTGCGTTTTTATGCTTTTTTGCCTACGCCTTAAAAGCTAACCCAAATAAAACTTTTGCTTTTTATTCCTGCGTATTTTTAGGGGTTTTAATCTCGCCGATCGTGATTGCCGTAAATACCTTGATCCACAAAGAGAGTGAAAATAATTTTTGGGGAAGGATCTTCAGCTATATCGAAGTTGTTATCCATCTGGCTTTTTTAGCCTTTATGTTTACCGCATCGTATTTAGCTGAGAAAACAAGCCCCTTTACGGTGATTGTCGGCGTTGGTATACTTATTCTGGCATTCTCGACAATAAATATTTTAGCAAGCTTAATGATCCGTAAAAAATAATGAAAAAAATAGCCATACTCGCTTCAGGCTCTGGCAGTAACTTTGAGGCGATCGTCCACGCTCAAAGGCGTAAGGCTTTTAATGGGCAGATAACGTTGCTTATCTGCGACAAGGAAGATGCCTTTTGCCGCATACGCGCCAAGAGATTGAAGATAAAAGAAATTTTCCTCAATCCGAAAGATTACCTGTCGCGCGAAGATTTTGATTCTGCCCTTATCGCCATTTTAAGAAAAGATCATATCGGCCTTGTGGTGCTTGCAGGATATATGCGTATCTTAAGCCCCAAGTTCATCAGCTCCTTTAAAAACAAAGTCATTAATATCCACCCGTCACTTTTACCGGCGTTTAAAGGCGGCCACGCGATCAAAGATGCTTTTAATTACGGCGTAAAGGTGACTGGCGTTACTGTGCATTTTGCCGACGACGATATCGATCATGGCCCGATAATCTTACAAGGTGTAATTGCAATTGATAAAAAAATGACAATAGAAAAGTTAGAGAAAAAAATACATGCGCTTGAGCACAAGCTTTATCCGGAGGCGATTAAACTTGTTGTGGGGGGTAAAGCGATAATCAAGGGGCGATATGTGCAAATTAAATAAATTTTTACTGGGATATTTTCTATTCTGTTCGGTTTCGTGTTATGCTGCGACCGAGGGAGAATCGATAATCAAGGCGGCAGTCGACAAGACTTCTGTGGAAACCGGACAGCGAATAATATACACTTTGACCGTTATGGGAAAATTCGACAATCCGCAGTTGAATGTTCCGGAATTTACCGGTTTTACGATTATTGGCCGTAACCAATCACAGGGATATTCTTACGTGAATGGAAAAGAAAATATAAATTTTAATTTAGTCTATTCAATCGCCCCGACAAAGCCGGGGACAATCACCATCAAAGGGGCAACGCTAAAAACCAAAGATAGTGAATACTCGACGCAACCGATCACGATCAATGTAACAGGCAAACCGCTCGAGGCAAAAGAGAAGATCGCACATTATATAGGCAAGGGAACGGATATCTAGCCACAAAACTTCACTTATCTTCTAAGAAAACCGGCATCGACATGTACCGGTGTTTATTGGACAACGTATCGTGTATCTCGATTTCGCTAAAACCGGTGTATTTATAAATATCCATAAACTTTTTAATCGCCTTCACCGTTTCATCGTAGGGTACGGGTAATTTATCGGATTTTTTAAGCGCGACAAGGTCGATCGTAGCCACCAATTTACCATCATAAAAATAAGCATCGAGAGAATTTATCTTAAAATCATCCTTATACTCAACAGCAAAAACCGTTTCCAGGTGCTGGCGCACTAATCCGGCAATGAATTCGCCCATTGTAAGGTTATAGCGGCCGACATGGTCACCTTTCTTATCGTTAAGCGCCAGGGGATTCATATGGGTAATGAACATCTCACGCTGGCGCCACTGGCTAAGAGAAATGAGGTTAGCTTCCATCTTTATCATATCCTGAGTGCAACCGATAAAATAAATATCTGCACCCTTCTTTTTGATATCCGACAAGACTACCGCATAGAAAGTAGGGCGCTTATCGATGCTTAAAAGCATGCGTCGGACAACAAGGAAGACCTTACGCAAAATATCCCGGCCATTTTCGCTAAAATCATTTGCATCGGTTAAAAGGTCACTCAGGGGAACGTAAACCCATATCGTATCAGGATAATTCCAGGATTTAACATCCAGATGATATTCCCGATGAAAGACTACTTCGATCTCGCGGTCCATCTTTTTTTGCGAATACGTGGGCGTGGCTTTATGGCAAGCGCAAAGATTTAAAAGGAAAACGCTAGATAGAAGAAGCGATAGGGCGCGTTTTGCCGTGTTTGGTGAAAATTTCGACAATCTCATCGTATTCCAACTCTTCTTTTTTTAGGAGCTCTTGAGCAAAACACTCTAGAAGATCGTGTTCCTTAGTCAATATTTCCTGGACTTCTTTTAAGCAGTTTTGTAAAATTTTCTGAACATCATTCTCAAGTATTTCTTTAGTTTTTTCCGAAATGCTGCCGCTACGTGAATAATCGCCATCAAAAATAGTGTAGTTACCGATATACCCTGATTCACCCATGCCCCAGCGCCAAACCATGTTATGAGCATTATATAATGCGCTGGCAAAATCCGCTTCGACGCCGGAACCGGTGCGGCCAAATTTTATTCTTTCCGCGGCATAACTGCCTAAAGCTATTTTAATATTAGCCAGAAGGTATTCTTTATCCCGAATATTGATCTCTTCGGCAGGACGGTGGCCAACCATGCCCAACGATCCTTTGCGCGGAGCGATCGAAGCCTTAATGACATCATCAGTGGGATGAGTAAGAAAGCCAATGATCGCATGTCCGGATTCATGATAGGCTACCCAAATTTTTTCCTTTTCACTCAAGATGATCCCGCTCTTTAAACCAAAAATCACGCGGTCATAGGCTTCCGACAGATCCTTGTAAGTAACCGCCTCATGCTTATTGCGAATAGAGATGAGCGATGCCTCGCGGACCATGTCGGCAATATCCGCCGCGGAGAAATCAAGGGCCCGGCGTGCCAAGACCCCAACGTTAACGTCAGGATCATGCTTTGTCTTTCCCAAATAATAGTCAAAGAGTTTTTCACGGTCTTTTAGGGTCGGCTTGCCGACATAAACTTTTCGGTCGAAACGCCCGGCACGCATCAGCGCCGGGTCTAACTGATCCTCAGCGATATTGGTCGCACCGATGATAATTACATTAGTATTAGCCGTGTTAACGCCATCCAACTCCGTCAAGAGCTGGTTGATCGTAGCATTGTGGTCCATGCCGCCGCCAAAACCCATATCCGCCATTCGCGGACGGGCAATCGTATCGATTTCATCAATAAAGATAATACATCCGCCATGGATCTCCGCCAGGATACGCGCTTCTTTAAAAATTCCTTTAATACGCTGGGTACCCACGCCGATAAACATCCCCACGAATTCGCTGCCGGCAGCAGCAAGAAAGGGTAGGCCGGTTTCAGTAGCGATGGCTTTGGCCAAATAAGTTTTACCGCAACCCGGAGGCCCTACCATCAATATACCCTTAATGATCTTACCGCCGACTTTTTTCAGCTTAGCGCGATCCTTAATAAGATCGATCGCTTCCCAAACCTCTTTCTTGATCGAATCCATACCGACCACGTCGGTCCATTTGATATTAACCTGTTCAGATTTGACCTTTTTCTGGCCCATTTTGGCAAAACCGCCACCGAACATAAAATACATCCATATAACCGTACTGATCACGGCAGAAATCGAGCCGACGACTAGATAAAGGAATATCTGAGAGGGCATCTGCGCCAACATCGTCTGCTGATAAAACGATTCAAGGGAGAAAAAGCTGGCAGTACCGACGATCATCACGACGACCAGCGCCAAGAAGGCAAGCGCACCCAAAAGGACCAAGACTACGCGGATCCAGTATAAACGCAAAAATATTTTTAATTCTTTTTTAGTCATAAATTCTGAAGATATACCTTACCATATTTTTACTTAATCAGCAAGCAGAAACCGAAATAAATGAATTTCGATAAAAAAACCTAATACCCGCAGTAACTGTAACCGCTTACGAAATACCGGCATTTTTTCCTGTTATTACTTGCAATATATTGAATGCATATGCTATATCTTAAGTGTAAAAAGAAACTTTTATGATATTTAAAATTGTTAAATCACGGCGAACAAATACTTCGTATCGTTTCCTTTCCTCGATATTTATCACCATATTCATTTTTACCAGCAGCGCTATCAGCTCAGCGGCAGTATTGCCATATATGCCTGCGGCCAACAAGATCATCTCGACTAGCGGAAATTACGATTTACCGCGCTTAGTCGGATTGAAATTTTCCTCAGATAACCCCTTCGAATTTACGTTTTTACTGGACAAGGGAACAAGCCCGGCTACCAAGGAAACTATGAGCCAAGAAGTCGCGAATATTGGTAAATATTTTTTAGGTGCGCTGACTATACCGGAAAAGGATTTATGGGTAAATTTATCTCCTTATGAAAAAAACCGAATATCGCCCGATGCGTTAGCCTTGACTGACCTGGGTAAAGATATGCTGGGCGAAGACTATGTTCTAAAGCAATTAGTCTCTTCGGTAACCTACCCCGAATCAGAATCCGGACGAAAATTCTGGGATAGTGTCTACAAAAAAATCCAAGAAAAACTAGGTACCGCCAACATACCCGTTGGCACCTTTAATAAGGTTTGGATCGTGCCGGAAAAAATCCGGATCATCGAAACCAACGATACAGTGGTCCTGAAAGAAGCCAAGCTTAAAGTATTAATGGAAGAGGACTACCTCGCGATAAGCCAAAACGCAAAAGGCAACCCTCAAAGGACGCCCTTGGAGGGCAGAAATAAAAACGACGCTATTACTGATAAAGTCTCATCGCAAGCAATGCGCGAAACAATTATCCCCATCATCGAAGACGAGGTAAATAACGGCAAAAACTTTGCGCATTTAAGACAGATCTATAATTCGATCATCATGGCCGCCTGGTTTAAGGAAAAATTGACCAATTCCATCCTCGCACAGGTATATTTTGATAAGAAAAAAATAAAAGGCGCCGAAGCTGACGACCCGCAGGTGCGCGAAAAAATTTTTAACGAGTACACCAAAGCCTTTCGTGAAGGCGTTTATAATTATATCCGCAAAGATCGTCTGCCCGGCTCTATGAAAATTGTCAAACGCCAATATGTTTCCGGTGGTGTAACTATGCCGGTTACCGGCCCTGACGGCCTGGGCAATCCTCAAGCCCGCGAAGTAGTTTCACCGGCCGTTATCGCCGAAGTGTGGGATAAAAAACATCAAGGTGGTGCTACCGAACCCCAAGAAAAATTGATCGCACTAGACAGCGCGGGAAAAGACATCCCGGACGCTACCGGTACCTCAGGGACAGCAGCTGATAATTACATAAAAAATCGAATTTTACCTGCCCTAGTAGCATATCTCGATAGGTTGGGAGTTAAAGACCCCGCCAATAATCCTTTCACACTGGTCCTGGCTCAACGTGCCTACGCTGCCCAACGCGCTGCCCGTGGCGTAGAGCCGGTCCAACCAGTCAGCCTGGATGGTATTGACCCGGCGATCATCGCAAAAATCGATCCGTGGGTGGTGGCCACCGTAGACCAGGGCGGTACCAACGATAATGGCGGAAATGGCGACTATGGCACCAGCGGGGCGATATTCCGCATGACCAGCAAAGAACGGGCGGCCCTTGATGCAAAGAGTAAAGTAGCGATGGAAGGCTGGATGTCGGCTCAAGCACAAAATTGGGCCAGCACCATGAACGATCTCAATACGATGCGAAACCAGATCGATAACGGGATGCGGATATTTTCCGACCGGATCTCTTCACTGGCAGATGCGCAGATAATATCTGACCCGTTCCGATTAGTACGTTCTACGGCTAACACATACGACTTTGACGTATATCTAGGCCTGATGGGGAAAACTGATCTCAAACGCATGACGCGCGAGGGAGCGATACGTGCGGTCCTTTCGCGCGCGGCACAAGATCATCTTTTTCGACAAAGACTTTATATCAAATTGGGTTTTTTAACCGATGTGACCTCGGACAGCGCGGCCACAAACATTGAAGGTGAAGTGTCAAAACCACTGCCTTTCGGCGCGGCCATGAACGCTCTCGATAAAAAACTGGGTATAGGTGAGATCGAGGAGAGCGAAACGTTTTTTAATGCTTTGTACGCTTTAGACCAAAACCGCAGAAGCGACAAAAACCGCACAACCATTGAAGCCGTTTATTGCTACATGGGAAAAAACGGCCCGGTATTCGTCCAAGACAAGATGCTTGCCCCAACCGGCAGCGTGGTTTTTGCCATCAATGCTTATCGTAACGGTACGTTGTATGATTTTTATCAAATCGCGCCCGACACCAACAACAGCATCGTGCCGCCAGCGTTGTTACTAGCTATTGAGCATGTCAATACCAACGGGGATTATCATGTAGATTTCGCGAAAGAGACTGAACGCGCGAAAGCTAAATTACCGTTTGCCAATGCCAAGCCGGCGATTAGAGAGTGGGTATTTTATAATGCGATCAATGAGGCACAGGCCGGCATAGAGCTTATGCAATTGAAAACCTTAGCCGATAGCGCTTGCAGCGAAGCAGACCGAGATGCTTTTATTTCCCAGGGCGATACTTTCGAAGAAACCCTGGAACGGAAGTTGGTATTTATCCGCACTATCCGTGCTTGGGCTAATGTAAATAAACGCAATGCCGATCAACCTGCTTCGCAAATACCGCATTTGACCAAGGGCGATTTAGACCTTATTTGGACGGCACACAAAGTCAATAACACAAGGGCCTTTTTGGATGGCTACAGCCCATTAACCGGCTGGTTTGATCCGGCAAAGAGCACTTATAAGAGCGCTGATATCGAAGCAAAAAAAGCAATATTAAGGACGTCAACGCAGGGTAAGAAGTTTAGCGAAGAGGCGATCAGCGAATTTTTGCGCTGCGGCGCGGCGGGCGATAACCTTAATATGCAAAAGATTGAAAATTTCTTCAGAAGGCAAATCGGCTTAGGCCGTGTGGAAATTGTTCCCGAATATGGTATGATCGCCGTCACCGGCCCTAAAGGGGATGTTTACGAATTTAATGTTCTTGCTGATCCGGATGCCACGGCACAGGCTGGAAAGAAGGCTTATGAGTTATGGGGTGAAGAGCCACAATCGCCCGACCTGGCCAAAGTATCATATCCGCATATCCCATCTATCGTTGAAGATCAAGACCATGGTGGCCAAGATGGCGTTGTGGCCAAGACCGCTGACGCGTCGGAGTCATACAGCGACAAAATAGTGAGAAAATTTATTTACGACCAAAAAGAGAGTGGAAGGATTTTTGCCGAAGGGCCTAGAGGGATCGGCGTCAAAATGCGTGACGGAAGCGTAATTGTTTTTGCTGCCGACGAGCTCGAGCTGGCTTATTTGGCCGCCGCCGAAGAGTGGGGAATACAATCGCTTGACGGCGATCACCTCATATGGCGCTTACGCGAACGCTACCGCTACGTCGCTGAACGATCCAAGCCGCCCTTAAACGCACCGGCATATCCGCAGGTAAAAGCGCCGCTGACTACACATGATGTCGAGAGGCTATCGCATAGGATACAGATCCAATATGAGCAGATCATGCCGGAAGTGGAAAAAATGTTAGCCGAAAAAGGAATCGCTCTAAGCAGACTCGATCTGCAAGTCTTAGCCGCGCGCATTTATAAAGCCCGCGTAGCCGCCGGGGAGACCATGCCGGTTACGCCGATAACCCTCGCAGGCAGTGGTATCAATCCGGATTTACTTAAGGGTGTAGATTTAACTGAGTTGACTAAAGCCGGCATGGGCACGGTTCTCGGGGAAACTCATGATGATTATGCCACAGTACCGCTTCCTTCGACAAAAAACAAAGGTGGTCTGGATTTTGGTAACTCTGCCCAAACTACAGCGATAGAAAGGGATAAGAATGGAGTTGTCCTTTCCGGCAACAAAGCTGCCGCATACCTTTTAAGCGGCAAAGTAGCCGGATTCCGGCTGGCGCTCTTAAAACTCACTTTATAATCCATTTCCATTGCTAAAATCATTCTCAATGCTATAATACGGTTTCATATGAATAGCGCGATATTGCTTTTATCCTGCCGCGACAAAAAAGGGATCGTCGCTAAGATCTCGGATTTCATCTACCGCCATAAAGGGAATATTGAACATGCCGACCAGCATATCGACGGCGAGACTCTTTTTATGCGTATCCAGTGGGCTTTAAATAAGTTTGATATTGCCGATGAAAAAATTATCCTTACCCTGAAGCCTTTAATCGATGAGTTTAAAATGGAGGCAGCTCTGCACTTTACCAAGGACCTGCCACGCGTTGGTATCCTAGTCTCGCGCCATGTTCATTGCCTTTATGATCTTTTATTGCGCCACCAGGAAGGGCAATTCAAGTGCACGATCCCCTTGATCATCAGTAACCACCAGGAAGCTAGAAAGATCGCCGATTATTTTTCAATTAAATTTGTTCACGCTAAATCTGAGGTTCAGGCCGCCGCCGAATTAAAAAAAGAAAATATTGAAATCGCCGTGCTCGCCCGTTATATGCAGATCTTAAGCTCAAAGTTTGTAAAAAAATACAAAAATCGTATTATCAATATCCATCATTCCTTTTTACCCGCGTTCGCGGGCGGCAACCCTTATGAACAAGCTTATGCCAAAGGCGTAAAAATTATCGGCGCAACCAGCCACTATGTCACGGCAAAACTCGATGACGGGCCGATAATCGAACAAAACACTGTACGGATCAGCCATCGCGATACCCTGGATGACCTAAAGCGCAAGGGTAAAGATTTAGAGAAGTTAGTCTTAAGCCGGGCTTTGCGCTGGCACCTTGAGCGCAAGATCTTGGTTTACAGCAACAAAACAGTGATTTTTGATTAGAATATTATTTGTACGTATAGGTTTTTCTGATATAATGAAAAAATTGTAAATTGTCGCCGAACCAAACGTACATTGGCATAAGGAGGAACAAGTTAATGCAGCAGGAAACAAATTCAACCCACCATGTCACCGACCGTAAAGACCGTATTTCTATTTTCCAAAAAGTCGCATATAGCTTAGGGTCGCTGGTCAACCAATTCCAAGCGGCGGCAATCGGCTCGTTGGTCATAGTTTTAAACCTTGGCTTGGGGATGAACCCTGCCCTGGTCGGCCTTCTTGGCGCTATTCCACGCTTAATCGACGCTTTTTCCGATCCATTAGTCGGTTATAGCTCCGATAATACACGCACACGATATGGGCGCCGCCGCCCCTGGATATTCTTTGGAGCCATTGTCTCGGGAGTTATGTTCGCTGCGCTCTTTCATCTTTACAAGGGCCATAGCCAAAATTTTTATTTTTGGTATTTTTTAGTTATCCAGTGCTTATTCGTAGTAAGCTTTGCCTGTTATTCCATACCCTGGATAGCCTTAGGGTACGAGATGACACCCGACTACCACGAACGCACAAGGCTACAGGGTTTTAGCAACTTTTTCGCTCAAATCGCCTGGCTTGTCGCACCGTGGTTTTTTGCAATTATGAATAATAAGGCGATGTTTACCGATATTGTCCACGGCGCGCGTTCGATTGCCATGGCAGTTGGAGCTTTTATTATCGTCGGCGGCATCTTACCAGCTATTTTCAATAAGGAAATGTTCGCCAATTTGCCGCGACCGGCAAAAGAAAAGGGTTATGCAAGCACGCTCAAAGATCTTTTACACAATTGCGTAACATCCCTAAAGTGCCTCCCATTCGTTAAGCTTATCGCGGTAACATTTTTGATCTTTAATGGTTTCATGCTGGCTTCTGCCTTTACGCTATACGTGATTGTTTATTATGTTTACGGTGGAGATTGGGGCAAAGGCGGCGCTCTTTTAGGATGGTTTGGGACTGCCAGTTCGATTTGCACTTTAATCGCAATATCGCTGACTACATGGGTTTCAACAAAACTTGGCAAACGGAAAACATTCTTGATCGCCATGGTTATTGCGATTGTTGGCTATGCCTTAAAATGGGTCGGATATAACCCTAAACACCCATACTTACTGTTAATTGCAGCTCCTTTTTTAGCTTTTCACCTGGGAGCGCTTTTTACCATGGTCCCGTCAATGGTCGCCGATGTTTGCGACTTAGACGAATTAAATTGCGGTACCCGCAGAGAAGGGATGTTCAGTGGTATTTATTGGTGGATACAAAAACTCGGCCAAGCCGGAGCGTCGATCCTATCCGGTATAATCCTTGTTTGGACCGGTTTTAACGTTGCGCTGGGCGCCAACCAAACACCACAGACTTTACTTTATATGCGTATGTGTGATATCGGTATCCCCATTATCACATCTTTAATCGCCATCTTCATCATTATGACCTTTGATATCTCCGAAGCAAAAGCTTATACTATTCGTGCCCAAGTCGAACGGCGCAGGGAAGAACGGCGCAAAGAAGAGAGACGAGTCGAAGAGGAAAGACGAAAAGATGGCCGGCGCGAAGAAGAGAAGCGCAGTTGAAATAGGCCTAAAGGATGATCAAACAATTGCATCGCCATTTAATCGCGATCATTGCCGGGCTTATTCTTATTGCCGGTTGTTCACCAAAAACCGCTGCGCCGGATATTGTGATCTGGCATTGGATGAACGATCGCGAACAAGCCTTTAGCGAACTAACTCAAAAGTACCTTGAAGCTACCGGCGTACGAGTGGAGTTTAAGCTCCTGGCTTTTCCCGATATTTACGCCCAGAAAGTCCGCGCTGCGGCCCGTGCCGGAAACTTACCCGATGTCTTCGGTATCCTGGGAGAAAAAAGCGAGCTTGTTTCATTTATTAAGGGTGGATACCTGGCAGACTTGACCGATGAAATGACAAAAGATGATGCTGCCTGGAAAAATAGTTTTTACAAACAGACGCTGGACGTTGTCTCATTTCCCGCCCCCAACAGCTACGGTGTAAAGCCGGGAATTTACGGCGTACCGATCGATACAACTGCCATAGAGTTCATCTACAACAAAACATTGCTAAAAAGCATTGGCTTGAATAACCCTCCCGAAACTTTAGACGAAATGATCTCCTATGCAAAAAAAGTAAAAGAAAAAAATCCCGAAGTCTATGGTTTTTCTTGCGGTTGGGGAGAAACATGGTTAGTGAATTGCTTAGCTACCGAATGGGCGATCAACTTGATGGGTGAAGAGAAGTTTTTAAAGACCATCGAAGGCAGCGTCCCTTATACCGACAAAGATTGGATCGAAGTATTTAATCTGTTTGCCAAGTTGCGCGACTCCGGCATCCTGGTGCCGAATATTACAACCATAATCAACAAAGAATCGGAAGATATTTTCTCAAAAAATAAAGCTCTATTTTCTTTTAACGGTACATGGTCGATCAATGTATACAGTGGTTTGAACAAAGATCTTGATTACGCTTACTTCGCGTTGCCTAAAGTATCCGAAAAAAATAAGGTTAAAATCTGGGGTGGTGCTGGCTCATCGTTTATGATAAACCCAAAATCAATCAACAAAGATAAAGCAATTGCTTTCCTAAGGTGGATTACCGCAGCCGAACAACAAAAATTCCTAGCAGAAAAGACAAAGAACCTCCCTGCGATAAAGCTCAACGACAAAGATCTGCCGCCGATGCTCAAGCCGGTGATGGATAGTTTAGGCGACCTGACTCACCCTAATACCTGGCCGGTAAACGAAGATTCGCGTGTCATCGAAGTATTAAATAAGGATCTCCAGCAGATCGTCATGGGCGTTAAAACGCCTCAAGAAGCGGCTCGGGAAGTACAGGAAGTGAAGGCGAGGATCTCACGATAATGCAAAGCTTAAGTACCGAAGATAAATTCAAAAACTTTGCTTTTATCTTACCGGCACTCTTAGTTTTTTCAATTTTCTACATTTACCCATTTTTTTACAGCCTGGTCTTAAGCATGTATCGCGGCGACGCAATTTCCTCCCTGACTTTTGTCGGTTTTGCTAATTTCAAAGAAGTATTATTCCTGGATAAAGCCTGGTGGCGCGCAATGTACAATGCCGGTTTTATCACGCTCTGGGCGCTTACTTTCCAAAATATTCTGGCTTTTGCATTAGCCTTGGCTGTTGACCGCGTAACCCGTACGGCAAAAATTTATAGTGTAATATTTTTTTTATTGCCCGTGATCTCCGAGATCATCATCGGCCTCTTAATGCGTGAGATGCTTAAATCCGATCCGGGAGTCTTTAATAATATCTTGCAACGGTTGGGCTTAGGCGCTTTAAGCGTGGATTGGCTAGGTGAAGGGGCTAACACCAAAGTCCTTCTCACTACTGCCCTGGTCCACTGCTGGAAAGGCTTTGGCTGGGCGTTCGTGATCATCCTGGCTGGGTTGCAGACGATCCCGGAACAACTTTACGAAGCCGCACGTATCGATGGGGCGAACGCCTGGCATCGTTTCACCAAGATCACTATTCCTTTATTAATGCCGGTTTTGGCTATGGTTTTTATCCTAACCGTTTTAGGCACGATGCAAGCCTTCGCAATGATCCTGGCTTTAACTCGCGGTGCCGGCGGATTGACTGAAGTACCGGTAATGCGTATTTATGATCACTTGCGCGGCAGCCAAGTAGGATTAGCCTGCGCTGAAGGCATTGTGCTGGGAGCAGTTCTGGTCTTAATATCATTCACAACTCTTTATCTTTCAAAGAGAATAAGGCAAAAATACGGTGTATTATCAAATTAAAAAAATAATCACGCTCCTTTGTTTACACGCATTTTTGATCAGCGTTGCCCTAAGCTGTATCGGACCGTTTATATGGATGGTCAATGCTTCGTTTAAAACCGAAACTGCCTTCTCGAACGATCATGGCCTTGTCCCGGCTGCATCGATAAACCTGGACAACTACAAGAAAGCCATGGTCAGTGAGCATCTCTGGGTATATTTTTTAAATAGTGTCTTTTACACCTTTGTTACGGTTTTACTCATTGTGCTTATCTCATCGTTGGCGGCTTATGGTTTCTCGCGTTTGCAATTTCCCGGAAAAAATGCTATATTCTTTATATTCCTGACGGCGATGATGATACCCTTGCCGGCAGGTTTTGTTCCGATCTATGTTCTTTTAAATAAGCTACATTTGGTTAATCGCACAGGGTATATAATGGCAATGACCAACATGGGGCTATCGTTGAGTATTTATCTCTTAAAGACATTTTTCGATCAATTGCCTCGCGACCTGGAAGAGGCAGCTCATATTGACGGTTGTAACCGCCTGCAAATATGGTGGCATGTCGGAATACCGCTCATTGCGCCGGCGTTAGCGGTAGTAATCGTCTTTAATGCTTTAAATGTGTGGAACGAGTTTGTTTTAGCATCGCTATTGTTTACTGAAGATTCGTTTATGCCCTTACAGGTAGGCTTAATGGAGATATATCACCGGAATATCGTAGACCATACTCTGGTGATGGCCGCGTTGACGATTGCGGCATTACCAATTATCCTTTTGTATTTAAAGATGCAAAAACAGTTCATTAAGGGGCTTACTGCCGGTGCGGTCGTAAGTTAAAATATAAATGTTTCAAATAATTAAGCCGCGAAAAAAAATCTTTATTTTTATCTTGTTGGCGTTGATTTTCTGCCCACATGCCTTCGCACAGGAAAATACACCATCAGACGTTAATGCCACGGCAATGGCCCAGGAACCGCCGCTACAACCCGCCGCCTTGGCCGCGTCCAGCGACGAATTAGTAAAAAAAGCCTGGTCGTTGCAGGGCAGCGGCGACACCGACGGCGCTTTAAAAATAATTGATGAATGTATCGTGACTTATTCACCTCAGGCCGACACCCTGGCGCTAGGCTTGACTGATTTCCCTATTAAGGAAAAGATCAGCGAATATGCTGCCATGAATGACGTTGCCACCTGTTATTTTATTAAAGGCGAGATCTTGCGTGACCGATACGAGCTGGCGTACGATAAGGATGAAGCTCAATCCTTAAAACAAGCCGCAACTGACGCCCTTAATGCATTAACCAAAAAATATCCTTACGCACAGAACTTCGATCCACGCGGTTGGTATTGGTCGCTCAAGGAAAAGGCACAAACAATCATCGGCGAAATGGAAAAAGGTGCGGCCTGCCCGGTAGATGATAATCCTTATGTTGCGCCCACCCAAATAAAATTAAATGATGAGGGAAGCGAGTTTCCGGTAAATTATGAAAAATACGGTAAATTTACCAACGTTGGAACAAAAGATTTCAATTATATCTGCGACGACCCGGTAGGCCTGGCGAAAGCTACGGGCGAAGGGGTATACCCTAATTCAATATCAATAAAAACCGATCCGGCATTTTTGGCCGTCAAGAAAACCTTACCGGCCCTAAATCACTGGGACTTAGCCAATAGCCGTGACATGAACCTCGCTTTCTATAAATGGAATATGGCGCCGGAACCGGCCGGAATAAAACAATTTTACCTGGCAGATATTTTAGAGCGTGCAGGATTGATAAGGCAAGCAATCAAATCATATTACGCATGCATAATCAATTTCCCCAAAACCTATACCTGGACATATTGGCATACACCTTGGTACCCTTCAAAGGTAGCGATCTACCGCATCAAATACCTCTTAAAAAATCACCCGGAAATCGGTTACGAACTGAAAGATGCAGATATCACTATACTTAACGGTTTCGATAATGATATCGCCAACGATATTTATCTGGTAAATCCCGGAAAATTTGTAAAGACAAAAAATACACACACGGGTGAACCGCGCGCACGGGGAAATATCACACAAACCCGCGGTGGAGAAAAAATAAAGTTAGTGCGCTATGAAAGTGGCGATTGGCAGATGCTGGTAAACGATCAACCATTCATGATCCACGGCATAACCTACACTCCGGCACGCATTGGCGAATCGCCCGACAAACATACTCTCGCCAACTGGACCACCCAGGATATTAATAAAAATGGCATTGTTGACGCGCCTTACGAAGCATGGGCCGATGAAAATTTCAATAATATACAGGATCCTAACGAAAAACCAGTAGGTGACTTTCAATTAATGAAAGAGATGGGGGTAAATTGCCTGCGTATCTACCATCACCCGTTGGAACCGGATAAAAATTTACTAAGGCAAATGTACGAAAGATATGGTATATATGTAGGAATGGGTGATTTTCTGGGAAAATATACCCAGGGCAGCAAGGCCGATTGGGCTAATGGCACCGATTACGATAATGAGGAACAACAAAAAAATATGCTTGCAAGCGTAACCGAAATGGTAAACAACTATAAAGATGAGCCTTACGTTTTGGTCTGGATCATTGGGAACGAAAATGTTTACGGCCTTGGCTGCAATGCCGACAAAAAACCAGCGAGCTTTTTTAAATTCGCGGATAAAGCCGCGGCTCTGATTAAAAACCTTGACCCGCTAAAACGCCCTGTGATGATCGCTTCCGGCGATACACTGTTTCTTGATATTTTTGCAAAAAATTGCCCGAATATCGATATCTTTGGCGCAAATGTTTATAGGGGAAAACAAGGCTTTCTTGATTATTGGGACGATGTTAAAGCTACTGCCGACCGCCCGGCAACCATTACCGAATATGGTGCGCCAGCCTATGGCAGCGGCTACTCCCTGAAAGAAGCGGAAGATTATCAAGCGGAATATCACGCTTCGGCATGGACTGATATCGAAGATAACGCCAATGGTTTAGGGGCAGGCAATGCCATAGGCGGATTTGCCTTTGAGTGGCTGGACGAGTGGTGGAAAGCTTATAACCCCAAATGCCATGATACGGCAAAATTATCCGCCGGGCCGTTTTTGGATGGATTTTATCGGGAGGAATGGTTTGGTATCTGCTCGCAAGGCAACGGTGCTAATTCGCCTTTTATGCGCCAGTTACGTAAGGCATATTTTGTGTATAAAAAAATGTGGAATCCTAATTAACAAGGAGGTTGAAGTGTATGCGTAAGGTAATCGTTTCAGGAATTGCAGGTTTCGTATTTTTCGCGGCAAGCGTATTTGCTCAGGACACGGCTCAAACAGTAAAAGATGATAGCGCAACCCAAGCCAAAGCGCCAGATCAAACACAAGCACAGATGCAGGTAGCAGCGCAAGTGGCGCCGGCCGCAGATCCAGTGGCTGAGCCAGTACCGGCACAAAACACACCGGCAGCCCAATCAGATGCAAAAAAATTTTACATCTACCGCGATAAGGATGCAGGGGAAAATCACTTTATCCCCAGCGGCTGGATGGGCGATGTTAACGACTTAAAGACCAATACCCAATCAACTGAATCACCATATTCAGGCACTACCGCGATCCAAATCACTTACACCGCGAAAAAGAGCAACAACCAGGGTTGGGCGGGAGTTTACTGGCAATCATCGCAGAATAATTGGGGCACTACACAAACCGGTTATGATTTAAGCCAATTCAACAAATTGGTTTTTATGGCAAGAGGTAAGAATGGTGGGGAAGTCATCTCCAAGGTAAAAATCGGCGGCATTACGCAGGCAGGAAACAAGCCGGTGGCTTACCCCGATACCGCCAGCGTGGAAGATGGCCCGATCGCCTTGACTAAGGATTGGAAAGAGTACTCAGTCAATTTGACCGGTCAGAACCTAACCTACATTAACGGCGGCTTAGCCATGATCTTTAACGCTGACCAAGCTAAAGGCGAGCAAACGGTATATCTTGATGAAGTTTATTTCACTAAGGACCCGACTTTGACTGCTGCGCCCAAGGGTGTTGAATTTCCTTTTCCTGTTTACATCGATTCATCGTCGCTCAAGAACCACTTTATCGCCAGCGGTTGGATGCCTGGCACTGCCGGAAAAGACGTAAAGATGGATATCGCTTGCAAGGATACACCACATAGCGGCGATACCTGCATTAAAGTAGAATACAAAAATGTTTCTGGAAGCCGCTGGGCAGGAGTCTATTGGCAAAATCCGGCCGGCAACTGGGGAACAGTCAAGGGCGGTGGTTACAATCTTACCGGCGCCACTAAACTTACTTTTTGGGCACGCGGCGAAACCGGCAATGAGATGATCAACGAATTCAAAATGGGTGGGATGTCGAGCGGTGATTACCCGGATTCCGACAGCGCTAGCACAACTCCGATCCAATTGACCAAAGAATGGAAACAGTATGCGATTGACTTGCGCGGAAAGGATCTTTCTCATGTTATCGGTGGTTTTTGCTGGGCAACTAACATTGACATCAATAACCCGGAAGGAATAGTTTTTTACATTGATGATATCCAGTATGAGAAAGAATAACAAATTGTTTTTAGCAATAACAGGCAGCCTGCTTTTAGCAGGCTGCCTTGTTTTTACGGCATTAGCTAAAGCGCCGTTGGTATCGATCAAGCGAACTTCTGAGAATGGTTACTACTTAACCGTTAAAGGAAAACCGTTTTTCATGAAAGGCATGATCTATAATCCAACTCCGCCCGGAAAAGGTTATAATCACGATTTTTTTTCTGATCCTGCTAAGCCCTGGCTTGTAGACGGGCCGATGATGAAAGCAATGGGGGTAAACTGCATCCGCATCTACTCCGCAGGAAAAGACCTGGAAAAAACAAAATCCTTCATAAAAGAAATGTACGATAAGTTCGGGATTTACACTGTAGTCAGCGATTGGATCGGGCTTTGGGATGGTGCTAATTATGCGGATAAAAATTTTCAAGAAAAAACAAAAAAGCAAATCATCACTATTGTCAACGCGCTTAAAGGCGAGAAAGGCCTTTTAGTCTGGATCCTGGGTAATGAAAATAATTATACCTTTTCCGGAAAAATTGGTTTTTGGACATCACCGGAAATAGAAAGCTTGCCGTCGCAACAGGAAAAAATCAATAAAAAAGCAGAAATTTATTACACTTTTGTCAACTCTATCGCTGCCGAGATAAAGAAAGTCGACCCTGACCATCCAGTCGCGCTGGGGAATGGAGAAAATAGTTTTTTAAATGTCGCCGCAAAAGTGTGCCCGGATGTAGACGCATTAGCCTTGATCCTTTACCGCGGTAAAAAATTTGGTAATTTTTTTAACTCAGTGCGTGAATTCTTCGATAAACCGATATTTCTATCCGAATTTGGCTGCGACTCCTATGATGCCTTGAACAAAAAAGAGGATCAAGATGACCAGGAAATATTTCTCATTTCGGAATACAACGACCTTTACAAGAACACCGCCTTTAGCGGAAATAAAAAAGGCAACTGCCTGGGCGGATTTATCTTTGAATGGGTCGATGAGTGGTGGAAACACAACGAGACTTATGAAAGTGATTGGTCGGTGCATAATACAGAGGCTGGCTGGTCAAACGGATCATACTATTTTGACATTGAGGCAGAGAACGGCATGAACATGAACGAAGAGTGGTTCGGAGTGGTCGCCTGGAACGAAAAAAACCTTAACGCACGTACTCCAAAAAAATCTTATTATTCTTTAAAAAAGCTTCTTGCCTCGTTCAGCACCCGTCCCGCGAAATAAAAATATTGCAAAGCACCTCATTTGATTATAAAATCATCTATAAGATAGATTTAAAATAAGGAGGACGCTATCTACAAAAAATATTGGGGCCTTGACCGATTGCCCTTTGACAACACTAACGATACTTTCTTTTTTTACTATTCTCCTAAACACCGCGAAGCATTAGCGCGTATGCAATACGCGGTAACCCAAAAAAAATTGGGGATGGTCTTGACCGGTGATTGCGGAGTAGGTAAAACTTTTGTCAGCAAAGTCTTGATCAACCTTTTTTTTGACGGGCAATGCAAGTTTGTTTATATTGCCAACACGCTCTTAACCCCCTCAGAATTCCTGCAGGAACTTAATTTTCAGCTCGAAGGCACCGCAACCATCGGCTCAAGCTCTACCAAACCTGAAATCTTGCGTAGCATAAAAGAACGCCTGGAATTTTATCAAAAACAAAATCTTTACATCGTGATCATCGTTGACGATGCCCAAAGCATACCCGACCAAAACCTGGTCGAAGAAATACGCCTATTGCTAAACCTGCATGAGAACGAAACAGTGATGTTTACTTTGATCCTCTCTGGACAAAAATCGTTAACAGAAAAAATCGAACAAAATCCGGCGCTAAGACAGCGCTTAAGCATCCGCTACGAATTGACTCCGCTGGATATCACCGAAACTATCCAGTATATTGAACATCGGTTAGAGGTGACAGGAGTACGTAAAAAAATATTTACTCTTGCTGCTTACAATTTGATCCATACGCTTTCCGGCGGCAAACCACGCGTGATCAATAATATTTGCGACTTCGCCCTGCTAAGCGGATATATGCGTAAAGTCGACATTATCGACGAAGAGATCATAAAACACGTGGCCATGGAGCTGGGTGAGACCGGCGATAACAATCGATAACAATGATAGACTTCTCTGCCATTTTCGACAATCCCGACAAAGATAAAAAAGCCCCCAAAGAAGAGCGCCACGAGAATGAGTTGCCACCGGTAAAAGCACCGCAGGCCAACCCGCTCGACATGGCAAATCTTTTCACTAACGACAGAAACAACAGCCTAACACCGGAAAAACCGTTAGTCGAAAGAAGACGGGAGGTTGTTTGCGAAATGCGTTCGGTTTATACCGACGCCATCACGCTTGCAACGGCGATCTTCAACAGTACTGCCGACATCACTGCCGATGAATTAGAAAATATTTTAGCCTTTGTGCAAGCCATAGTTAATATCATCCAAACACAAGGCCATGATATGGTGGGCTGCGTTTTCCAACAAACCGGGGCATCTGAGCAAGTAAACCCCTATGTTCTAAAATTAGTTAATGTCTGCATCTTATCGATCGAGATCGGAATGGAGTTGGGCTATGGCGATATTCAGCTTGTCCAGATAGGTGTTGCGGCTTTTCTGCATGATATCGGCCTTAAAAAGTATGCGGAAATCATCTCTCAAGCCAAAAAATTCAGCCCCAAAGAAAAAAAAGAAGTAGAACGCTCGGCCATAACCAGTAAAGAAATGTTAAAAAATCTTAAAGACAAGTTGGGAAATGCTATAATGGATATCATTGAACAGAGTGGCGAAAAAATAAACGGTACCGGGCCGCGCGGGTTAAAGGGCGATTCCATATCTCAAGCCGCACAGATCATTGGGCTTGTCGATACCTATGAAGCGCTCACCCATTCGCGGCCATACCGGCAAAAATATGCGCCGATTGAAGCGCTAAAAATAATTTTAAACGATAAAGAGACATTCAACCCAAAGCTTACGAAAATATTGCTGGAACGTATCGGCATATACCCAAAGGGGACATTCGTGGAACTAAGCACCAAAGAAACAGCTCAAGTGCTAAGGCAAAACATAAAAATGCCTTCGGCGCCGGTTGTGCGGATTATCTATGATAATGATGGAAAAAAAGTCGATGACGGGCGAGAGATTAATCTAGCCCACGAATCGGAAGTTTACATTATTAAAAGCGTGTAACATGAACAGGACCACAAATATTGCCGCCACCATTTTTATCATTCTTCTCTTATCGGGCGCATATTTTTTAATGATGAGCGATTTTAAAACGACTTTAAACCGGCACGTAAGAAAAGTCGAGGCATCAGAAGGTACCATCGAACATCTCGAGGCTAATCTTGATGCATTGGCCACAAATAAACTTATCCCGTCAACGCCCCAGATCGACAACAGCAATGAAATCCGCCGCGAAACCCAGGCTGCACAAATACAAATGGAAACAGAAATATCTTATTTAAAAACCAGGCTTACCGATAGCGAGCAAAGCCGTGACAAGATAACCAAAACTCTGGAGGATAGGATTAAAGATTTGACCGGCGCCCAGGATGCGTTGCACGAAGAAATCGAAAACAGCAAAAAGCGTGAGATCCAGCTGGAAACTCAAAAAGCGTCCCTGGAAGGCCAAGTCCATAAGCTCAATGGCCAATTAAGCGAAACCCAGGAGCAATTCAGCGCGCTGCGCGAAAATGCTGCCGAAAATGCGCCGCGTGAGATCAAGCGCCTCAAGGACGAATTGATCGAGCAGGAAACAAAACTGGAAAAAATAACCGGGCTTTATGACCGGCTAAAAGGCGAGTTAAAGACCTTTGCCGAAACCATAAACAGCAAGGACGACACTATTGCCGCCAAGGACAAGGAGATCGAAAGCTTAAAGACCCAATTAAATTATATTGCTTTAAAATTTTCTGATCTTGACAAGTCAATGAATAAATCTGAAAAAAACCAAACAATGTTGACTGACAAATTAAACCAGATGAAAGACTTAAACTCAACATTGCAAAAATACATAGCACAGGTCGATGGATATATTAACGAACAAAAATTAGATAAGCAGATATCGCAGATCAGTGAGATCACCGGCGAAGCAATACAAACTGCCAAAACCAATGCTGAAGAAAACGACCCGCAACGAGAACGGGCAAACGAATTAAAAAAACAGGTTGAAGTGATCCTTCAGCCGCAAAAATAATGAAAAAATTATTTTTTTTATTATCAACCTTCATCGTCTTAACGATTTGCTGCCTGCCGCTTTTTGCCGATAAAGCTTCGAGCGATGAAGCCAAAGAACATTACCGCCTGGGCAACATCTACTACGAACACGGCCTTTACGCTCAAGCGCAAAATGAATTTCAGAAAGCATTGGGCGCAACCTCTGGTTCTTCAGCAAAAGCGCCTACTAATGCCACCATGCAAAAGCAAGATAGTGCTGCCAGCATGGCAATGCCTGCGGCTTCCGGAGAATATCTTGTAGGCGTCGGCGATACATTGGGGATAACCGTATGGGAAAATTCCGACCTTACCCAAGATGTCATAGTGCGCCCCGACGGGAAAATCTCTTTTCCTTTAGTAAAAGAAATCGACGCCGAAAACCGTACCTTGATGCAGATAAATGAAGATATTACCAACCATCTTGCCGAATACATAAAAACACCCAATGTCACGGTAGCCTTAAAACAAGTCGCCGGGAATAAAGTTATGGTTTTGGGGGAGGTACGCAGCCCCGGGATGTACAAGCTTGAACAGCGCAAAACTGTATTAGAAGCAATCGCTTTAGCCGGAGGCTTTACCCGCGATGCAGTTGAAAGCAGTGTGGTGATCGTCCACGGCAGCCTAAAAGACCCCAAACCTCAAAGGCTTAATTTAAGCAAAGCTATGTTTGGTAAAACAAACGACAGCATGATCATAGCCAACCAGACCATCATCTATGTGCCCAGGAAGTTTATTGCCGATGTGAACTACTATATAACCGAGATCCTCGGGCCGATAGCCGCCGGCGCCAGCACCGGAAGTTCGGTCAAAGGCTTCTAGCTTTTTATTTATAAAATGAGCAAAGCCATAAACGCCATAATCTTTGTTTTGGCAATTGCCACATTGTTGATGGCGTACTTCCTGATAATGAATAATATCCGCAACGGCCTAGGAAACCATGCGGAGAAAATAAGAAGTGACGCTGCAATGGCAGAAACTGCCCAGGTAAAGGGGGAAGCCGCTCAGCTAAAAGATCTCCTCACGCAAAGCGATCAGGCTCGCAGTGATATGGCCAAAACGCTAGGCGATAAAACTAATGATATAGCCAATACTAAGAGCACCTTCCAGGATGAGATCGAAAAGGGTAAAAAACGAGAAATCGACCTCGAAGCCGAAAAATCATTCCTCAAAGAACAACTCTGTAAGCTCACCATTCAACTCAATGAAACCCAGGCGCAATTCGCTTCGCTTGTGCCCCCCAATGAAACGGCAAAAAGCGTAAAACGCCTGGAGCAAGAACTTCGTATATACCAAAAAAAACTTGCCAGAACGACCAGCCTTTACAATCGATTAAAAAATGAACTTAAAGGCCTAGCAGGCATTATCACCCAAAAAAACGATGTGCTCACCGCCAAAAACAAGGAAATAAAAATTTTAAAAGAACGGTTGGACTCCATTACTACGGAGCTGGCCGGCCTCGAAAATGAAGATGACTCACAAAAAGCTCAGGCAAAAGAATTAAAAAAGCAAGTCGAAGTGATTTTGCGATCGCCCCAATGAAATGATCCGGCTTACCCCTAATTGCAATTGTAATCGCCCTTAATCGTGATATAATTTTTTAACAGGAGCTTAATGGCGCAATACGAATTAAACCTACAAGATTATCTTCGCATAATCCGTAAACGTAAGTTTATCATCGGTGCATCGATGATAATATTCGCGTTAACCGCCTACATGTATGTATCAGCCCAAATACCTATTTACCAAACCAGCTCAACTGTAAAAATCGAAGAACGCCGCACCAGCGCCATTTCCGGTGCAGACTGGATGAATTCAAGCCCCGGCAACCTCATGGAAACCCAAACAAAAGTCGTCAAAGGGTTTCGCGTTTTAAAGCTCGCAGCATTTAAATTGGGCAAGATCAACGCGGCTTCAAGCCTCAGCGCAATCGATGAAGCCGTCGCCGACATCGACGGCAAAGTATCAGCAGCACAGGTAGGCGACACCAACCTTATAGCCATAAGCGCCCGGACCATAAACCCCAAAGAAGCTATGGATATCGCCAATAGCGTAGCCCAAGCCTATAAAGAAGATAACCTCTTGGAAAAAAATATGCAAGCGCGCACAACTCGCAAATTTATCGAAGATCAACTTGCTTCAGTAAAAAAACGCCTCATTGATGCTGAAGAGAAACTTAAGAGATTCCATGACCGCGTCGCCAATATGCGCGCTTCGGATGAGATGCAGACAAAGCTGGGAGATATGGAAATCCAACTTAATGCGTTGCTGCAAAAATATACCGAAAAACACCCTAAAGTCATCCAGCTGCGTGAACAAATCGACGGGATCAAATCCCGCGTTAAAGGAGTTTCAAATAATGAGGTAGAGTACGCGCAGTTAAACCGCGAAGTCGAAGTGAACCGCAAGATCTATTCGATGCTGCGTGAAAAACTTGAAGAAGTCCGCATCAACGAGGCGGAGAAGGTGCCGGATGTATCGATAATCGATCCCGCACTTTTACCTGGCGGACCGGAAAACTCTCAATCAAACTTAAGCATGCCGGTAGGAGCGTTTTTAGGGCTTATTATCGGGCTGATCCTCTCGGTCGTAGTCGAGACGCTTGATACATCGATCGGCACCATAGAAGATGTCGAAAATCTGGTAAAACTACCCGTAATAGGAGTTATCCCGTCTATATCAAGCGAAGTACCACAAGACAAAAACCTTTTTAAACGCATTAAAAAATCCATTTTTTCACGATGGCAGACAGACGAAATCGCCGAACACTACATCCGCCTATTGGTATACTACAAACCAAATTCACCTATATCCGAATGTTTTCGTAATATTCGCACCAATATCATGCTTAAAACACCGCCCAAAACGATTATGGTCACAAGCTCTAACCCCAAAGAAGGTAAAACTTCGACCGCAATAAACCTTAGCCTGACCATGTCCCAGGAGGGGCAACGAACGCTCCTGGTTTCATCCGATATGCGCCGCCCGGTAATCGCAAGAACCTTCGGCGTATCAAAAAGCCCCGGTTTATCTGACATCTTAACTGGTACATCCACCCTTGATGAATCAGTGCGCGGCCTGTCCGATATGATCATGGGTGAACTTAAAATGGAGGATCTGATCAAATCTCCGGCAATGCGTAATCTATGGATATTACCCAGCGGCAATATCCCATCCTATCCGGCAGAGCTTTTAGGTTCCAGTGAAATGGATGCCTTGATAAAAGAGATGAAAGACAAATTCGATGTTATCTTATTCGATGCTCCGCCGGCGTTGGTAGTTACCGACGCGAATATCCTTGCGCCAAAGATGGACAAGATAGTTCTCGTGTACGAAATCGGAAAAACATCCCGCGACGCGTTATCGCGCGCTAAATCACAACTTGAAACGATGGATGGGAAGATCGCCGGCGTTATCCTAAACCACATCACCCCGCAAACTGAAATATTTAAATCTTATCCTTATTACTACAAATACCGCTACGGTTACAACAAGCTCGAAGGAACATGATCATTGCACGATGATTATGCCATCCAGCCCGCGTTTTCGCAACGTCTTAAAACCGGCACAGGTTTCTTCGTGGATTTTATTGCCGATAATCGTAATCGCCGCCTATTATGCCCTGCATAACGGCTTTTACGACCTGTCGGCCACACATCAATTACTTTTCGCTATTTTGCCGCTTATATTTTTAATATCTTTCTTAAATACAAATTTTGCACTAAGCATCTTGATCATCTCTATGCTTCTTTCCCCGGGTATTTCTATGGGCAGCGTACCTGGCCGCTCTGTTGCCTTGCGTTTTGATGATATCACCCTCTTTATCGTATTTTTTGGCTGGCTGGCACGTATGGCCATCCATAAAGATCTTGGGTTCTTACGCATATCACCGGTCAATCGTCCCATTGCTGCCTATATCGCTGTTTGCCTTGTATCAACCTGCTTTGGCGCTCTAGCGAATTTTGTAAATGTCAAGTATGCGGTTTTTTATATTATTAAATATGTAGAATACTTTATAATATTTTTTATGGTCAGCAATAATATACGTGATGAAAAACAGGTAAAAATGTTTACCCATATAATGATCGCCACGTCCGTAATCGTCTGCTTCTACGGCCTTTACAGCTATTTTCGCCTGCATATACGTGCCAGTGCACCGTTCGAGGGACCGGAAGGAGAAGCCAATACCCTGGCAGGATACCTTATTATCTTAATGTCGCTGGTCATCGCTCATATTACATCGGCAACCAGCCAAAGGATACGTTTTATCATGGCGGGAATATTAGGATTACAAGTCATCACTATTTTATACACTCTTTCACGCACCGGCTGGCTTGGCGCAATACCGACAATAATAATCTTGATTGTAATGATAAAGAAAGGCAAGGGGATCCTCCTTTTCTTTTTAGCTCTGGCATTATTAATATCTCCCTTAGTAATACCAAAAATAGTGCATGCGCGCATAAAGGAAACATTTACAGGAAGCGAAACCGTAACTTTTGCCGGGCATAAGTTTCACCTCGACGATTCAACTACGGCCAGGTTTAAGTCTGCACGCCGTTCAATAGAAAGATGGTTAAAAAGCCCGATTATCGGCGAGGGAGTGACCTCTGCGGGTGCGGTTTCCGACGTGCAATATACTCGTATTTTATGTGAAGTCGGTTTAGTCGGCCTGTCTATATTTATCTGGATAATCGTCACTCTATTTCAGGCTGGTTTCAACACTTATCGTTACCCCGGCATAAGTGTTTTTGGAAAAAATATCAGCGCTGCTTTTATTGCATCACTAACCGGGCTTTTAGTCATGGGCGTATCATCCGAAGTATTTATTATCATACGGATCATGGAACCATTTTGGTTTATAGCGGCAGTTGTAGCTAATTTTCCCGAAATCGTAACCACAGCAATACCGGAAAAAGAAAAACCAAAAGGGATAACCAAATATGACCGGCAATGAAATAGACAAAAATTTAACCCGAAGCCTAAGCCACGGCGGCGCGTGGATGATAATATTGCATTCCGGTGAAAAAGTACTTAACCTTATAAAATTAATAATTTTGGCCCACATTTTAACTCCCTTTGATTTTGGGATCGTCGCGGTCGCTTTAGTCTTGTCGTCGGCGCTCGATGCCTTTTCCCAAACCGGATTCGCCGAAGCGATCATACAAAAAAAAGAGAAAGACCGGGCTTATTCAGATTGCGCCTGGAGTGTTCTTTTAATACGCGGCATAACTCTTGCCGCGATAATGTTTGCCTTAAGCGGCATCACCGCACAAATATTCAAAATACCCTCAGCTGCCAATATTTCCAAACTCCTGGCGTTATGCTTTGCGCTTCAAGCTTTTACGAATATCGGTGTGGTTCACCTCTTAAAAGATTTAAGTTACAAAAAATACTTCGCTTTCAGTACCTTGGCGGCGATCGGTGAATTTATCGTATCGATTGCAGCTGCAATCATCTTACGCAACGCCATGGCGCTTGTATTAGGCATGCTGGCGCGCGATTTTCTAAAACTGATAATAAGTTATATGATCAGTCCGTACCGTCCGCACTTTAAGCTTAATATTTTGCGCATAAGAGAACTTGCCGGTTTTGGTAAATGGATGCTGGGGTCAAGCATATTTGGCTTTGCCATCACTCAAATCGATTCGATCATGGTCGCGCGTTTTTTGGGTGCCAGCGCCATCGGTTCATACCAGATGGCACAAAAGATATCCAATGTACCATCTACTGAGATAACACATATTATTAACCAGTTAACCTTGCCGGTTTATTCAAAAATACAGGATAACAAACTACGGTTAAAAAAAGCTTATCTTAAAGTGCTGGGGTTATGTTCGTTTTTTATCTTTTTCCTCGCAGGATTAATCATGCTCATGGGAGAGGACTTTATTAATATTTTCCTGGGTAAAAAGTGGAACTCCCTCTCATCAATATTAATCATCATGGCAGTCGCGGGGCTCGTCCGCGCGATTGCGGCAACCGCCGGAGCAATATTCCAGGCAATCGGCAAACCAAAAATAGATACTTTCTGGCAAAGCATACGTTTATTTACAATCGCCACCCTTATATATCCTTTTGCCTGTTGGTGGGGGACTTTGGGTGCTGCGCTGGCGCTTTTAGCGAGCACGATAATAAGCGGCCTTGGCGCATGCTGCGCCGTAACCAGAGCCATCGCCTGCGGCGGAAAAGACTTTGTAAGGGCTATTTTTGCCGGTTTTTTTAGCGCAACGATAAGCGTTCTTACTGTCTATATTTTAAAACAACATATTGCGCATTCCGGTATGATCGGATTCTTCTCATTTTTCACGGTATTCACGGTGGCCTATCTTATTTGTACGTTACTGATAGATCGGTGGCTCAACTACGATTTATTAAACATCTTCAAGGAAATACGTACCCAATTTATGCCGGAAAACTAGATGAGCAGTCAAAAACTATTACTAAGCTTTATTGGTATAGCATTTTTCCTATGGCTATTACTAGCTATGGTCTCTAAAAATGTAACCCCTTATTCCGCTACTGATTCGGCTTCGTATATCGAAGCAGCACAAAACTTTAAAGCAGGCAAAGGGCTCACGGTATCGACCTTCGGGGCAATCCCCGTAGCACAGGATAGCGGACCACTCAGCTGGTGGCCACCCGGTTATCCACTGCTGATATCCCTGATAAGCTCATTTAATGTCGATGAAAAAAGTGCCGCGGTTTTTGTCCCGCAATTTTTCTTTTTATTGCTGCCGCCTGCTTTTTTTATTGTTTTTCGTTTTTTCATGCGTGACACTATGGCTTTCTGCTCAGCGGCCATCATCACTTTGATGTGGCCGACCATTGCAACAGCAGCGGTAGCTTCCTCCGATATACCTTTTTTGTGGTCCACACTAATTGCTTTTTTCTTTATCTTTCGATCACTCGACCGCAACCTGCCCCGGGATGGGTTCGTCTCGGGGGCAATCAGCGCCGTAACTATTGCGATAAGGCATATCGGATACAATCTCGTCCTGGGTATAGTAACAGGCTTATTCTTGGCATTACTCTCAAAGAGCATTCCGCGCGTAAAATATTTTCGTATACAGGCCGCCTATTTTCTTGGATTTACAATCGCCTACCTGCCGCTTTTTATGCGTAATATTTTCGTTCTGCACACTATCCAACCATATCACTTGCCATTAGCGCGCATAACGCTTTTTGAGCCGGCATTACAATATTTCAAAGAAATAGCATGCATGCTGCTAGGTATCTGGCCGTCACATGGGATTTATATCCTAGGAACGATTTTACTTTTCTTGCCGATTATTTACTATCTCAGGAATTGCAATATCTATGAAAAGTTCAAAGAAAACCCCTTTAAAGCTACTTGCTTTTTTATTTTTGGCGCATACTTTTTTTGGGCTTTTTTACTCTTCACGCTTATCGGCCCGTTGCACTTAGGGCAAACCTATATCGAGTTTCGCTTACTCTTGCCGCATACCTGGTTGATCGTCATGTTTTTTATTATCGCTACCGAGTTTTTCTTGCAGCAAACGGCAATCCGCTTAAAAATTAATTCAAAATGGCCGGTGCTAACCGCAGCAATCATATTTTTAGCTGCCCAATTCTATACCCTCGAGGTCTGGGCCTCCCGGCAAAAGCCATACCGTGACCTGCTGATAACCCTGGAAAAATCAACCCCGGCACTTGACGTTATTCGCGATCTTCCCGATGATTCTTATATCATTTCCAATTGCGGGCCATATTTGCGCCTCTTAACCGGAAGAAGCGTTAGAAAGCTTTCCCGTACCCATATCGATATTACTCCTCAAGAATTAGCAGATTTAGTCTGCCCTAAACGTGACCTATATGTGATCCTGGTACATAAAGATAAAGCAAACGAAATCCTACCGGAAAGCTGGCAGTTAATCAACGATAAAACTACGCCAAAGGGTTATCAATGCCGGTTCAATGATGGTACAATAATGATTTTATACCATAAGAAAGAAATAACCGATCGATTTGCAGCAAAAAATAATGAGTAGGCAAAAATTATTTTTAGGATTCATCGCTATTGGCCTTATAGAGGTAGCACTGCTTTTGTTTATCTCCAAAAACATCCCTACTTACACATCCTCAGATGCATCCGCTTATGTTGAGGCTGCGCATAACTTTAAAATCGGCAAAGGCCTGCAAGTATCACCATTTGGAATAAACCCAATTGCCCAGGACCTGGAGCCGCTGCGCTTATGGCCACCCGGTTATCCGTTATTAATATCTTTAACAAGCACATTCATTACCGATGAAAAAAATGCGGCAATATTAATACCGAAATTATGTTTCTTGCTTCTGCCGTTAACGTTTTTCATGGTTTTTCGTTTTTTTATGCGCGATACCATGGCTTTTGCGTGTGCTGCTATTATCTCATTGACTTGGCCGATACTGCTTTTTTCCATGATGGCATTGACCGAAATACCATTCTTGGTCATAACACTAATTAGTTTTTACCTGCTTTTTAGGTCTCTTGATCGCGAGACGCCGTATTACAGCCTTGCGGCAGGATTATGCACGGCACTTGCAATAGCGCTACGCTATATCGGCTACAACATATTTATCGGCATATTCCTTGGATTAACCATAGCGCTATTAATAAAGACTATAACATACCAAAAATATATCCGCACACAAGCAGCATATTTCTTAGGCCTTGGCCTGGGATACCTGCCAATGTATTTAAGAAATATTATCGTTTTCCATACGGTCCAGCCGTACAACCTGCCGCCTGGCCCAACAACATTTTTTGGGCCCACGATAAAGCTCTCAAAAGAACTCGCCTGCATGCTGCTCGGTATATGGCCATCGCATTCAATCTATCTTGTGGCATCGATCTTCCTACTCCTCGCAATGGCCTACTATATAAAACATAGCGGTATCGCCAAGTGCTGTCAAGGAAACCCAGAAAAAACCACCTGTGTCCTTATTCTTTTCTCATACCTGCTGGTTGCATTTATCCTTTTTGCTTTTATTGGTCCACGACTATTGTGGAGCGGAGATATTGAATTCCGCTTTATTATTCCGCACTATTGGATAATCGCCGCTTTTATCCTCTCAGCAATCGCATTTTCCTGTAAGGCGTTGGATGGCCATTTAAATATAAAGCAAAAATTTTCAATACCGATCTTACTCATAATATTTTTTACCGCACAATTCTATGCTTTGAATATATGGATCGAACGCCAAAAACCCGCCCTCGACCTCTTCGTGACCCTGCGGCAATCAAGGCGCACCCTGGATGCTATCGCCCACTTACCGCAAAACTCCTATATTATTTCCAATTGTGGCCCATATTTTCGCCTATTAACCGGAAAAAGCGTCAGAAAACTTTCCTGCGTGAGCAGTAATTTTTCGCCGCAGGAATTGGCGGACTTGATCTGCCCCATACGAAACTTATGTGTGATCCTAGTATATATGGATGGAGTAGTTAATATTCTACCGCATGGCTGGCCATCGATCGACGCCAAAACTTTACCTGACGGCTACCAACACATACTAAGCGATGGTAAAATAGTAGTTTTATACCACAATCAACAAAAAAATAATTAATGCAAAGCCAAAAAATAAAAAATATTCTCTACGTAAGTTATACCGGCCAAATATTAGGCGGAGGAGAGATAAGCCTCTTAAAGCTCTTAGAGAATCTTGACCGAACACGCTTTAATCCGGTTTTATTTATACCGGATGCCGGTGAATTACAAAGACAAGTCCACAACATAAACATAGAGACAATCATCGCCCCATACCATAAAATAAAAAATCCAATAAATTTTTTTCTCGCGCTGTCTACAATAAAAACCATTACGGCAATTGTCAGAAATAAGAAAATATCACTTATACACTGCAATTCTACCGGGGGATTGACCTTGCTCGCAGCCGTAGCGGCAAAATTACGCGCTATACCATTTATCTGGCACGTCCGCACGATCAACAAAGCGTTTATCATAGATTTTATCCTAGCTTGCCTTACCACAAAAATCGTTGTTAATTCACATGCAACCGCAAAACGCTTTGCCTGGATGCATACACAAAAAATAGAAATTGTCTACAATGGTGTGGATATAAATAAATTCAATCCAGCAGCCGATATAGCTAAGTTGCGTAAAAGCTTAATTGAAAACAAAGATAACATCCTTGTTGGAACAATCGGCCGTTATCACAAGATCAAAGGGTACAAATACTTTTTATCTGCCGCCGCCGCAGTCATAAAAAGCCTGCCTAATATACGCTTTATCATTGCCGGAGTCGATTATGACAATAATAATTATTACCTGACAAAGCTAAAACAACAGGCAAAACGATTAATGGTCACTGATACGGTTATTTTTACCGGAAGTTACCCCGATCCCGCCGCAATAACAAACGCTATGGATATTTGCGTCTCGACATCGCCAAACGAAGCCTTCGGCCGTAATATCATCGAAGGCATGGCGTGCGCAAAACCGTTTATTGCCTTTGATTCCGGTGGACCGCGCGAGATAATCGAAAATAATATAAGTGGTATTTTGGTTAAGCCCAGAGACAGCCGAGCGTTGGCCGACAAAATCATCGAATTAGCTTTAAACCCGGATTTACGAAAAACCCTTGGGGAGAATGCGCGCAAAAGGGTAGAGGGACTCTTTACGATCGACGCCCACGCTAAAAACATCGAAGCTATTTATGAGCGTGCGCTATCCAAGGATATGCGGTAAAATATTAATGATGATAAAAAAAATTATTAAGACAGCATTAATTGCCGGGCTAGGCTTAACAAAATATCTTTTTTTCTGGGTACGGCCAAAAAAAATTGGTAACGCCCAAAATATCCTGATCATAAAATTAGAACGTATCGGCGACATTGTCCTTTCCACTCCAGCGGTTCATGCCGTCAAGAAGCGTTTTCCCGATAGCCGGATAATCGCGGTAATACCAGAAAAGTTTATCCCAATAATAGAAAATGACCCGGCACTCGACGAAATAATCCCGTATAGTCAAAAAAATGGATTAATACCCCTTATCATTGAACTACGTAAAAAAAATATCGATCTTGCCATTGACCTTACCACCCGAGAATTCTCCTTTAAGGGGGAGTTGATTGCCGCCTTATCCAGCTCCAAGGTAACTCTCGGTTCTAATGTCGCAAATCGCGGGTTTTTATTCAATCTCAAAAGCGAAGCTTATCGCAACCCAGTCTATCTGACCAAGGAAGTATTACATATACTTTCACCCCTAGGGGTAGACGAAACCGAAACTTTACCCAAGCTTTACGCGTCAAAGGAATATCAAGAAGAGGCAAAAAAATTTTTTACCGCTAATAACCACATCATGGGCCCGGTTGTCTGTATCCACCCATTCGGCCACTATCCATCACAGGAATGGGGAGTAAAAAATTATGCCCTTTTAATTCAATACATAGTTTCGCGCCACAAGGCGTTGCTGTTTTTAACCGGCACAGGATCTGAGGCAAAAGTGATCGATGAGATCATCGCTCGCTCCGGGGTGCCGGCGTATAACCTCGCTTCTTTAAGGCTCGCACAATCGATAGCATATATATCGATGGCCGACTTTTTTATCGGTTCAAGCTCCGGGCCATTGCATATCGCCACCGGCTTTAACATACCGACGATCGCGATCATTGGGCCAACCATACGTAAGCGCTGGCAATGGGAGGATGCAAACCATATCGTAATCGAAAAAGATCCAGGATGCAAACCATGCCCGGGAAGATGCGTAAAAAACAATTACTCCTGCATCCAGAGCATCACCCCCCAGGAAGTCATGGCAACACTTGACGAGTTGGTCAAAGAAAAGTGGAAAGATTAAAATGATGGAAAATAAGCGCTTACTAACCTTAAGTTTTACCGCAATAGTTTTAACCGCTTTATTTATCATCGGATTGCGCATAAATTCCCCCCTTGATCAAGACCAAGCTATTTTCCCCATGGCCGCCAACAGCATTATAAATGGAAAAACAATGTCCTTGATCGTTTCCCCGCCGCTTTATCCGGCAATACTCGCGCTCTGCGTAAAAATAGCCGGCAATAGCGAAGCGGTTATACGCTTACCTGGCATTATTTCGTTTATCGCAACGCTATCTTTTATATTCTTTATAGGAAGAAAAATTTACCCCAACGCAGCGCCTCAAGCAATTATCCTTGCCTGTCTTTTATGCGCAATCCACCCTATGTCGCTGCAGGGGGCATTGATACCGGACATTGATAACACCATAATGATTCCAGTGATACTTCTGGTTATATCGGCATTAATATCTTTTCAACCTCAACGCCGCTTATCCTGGATCACCGCGATAGGGGCAATGGCTCTTTTATTCACCGTAAAATTAACCACATCGACGATGTTTGCCGTAATTTTTATCGCTTATCTTTCGATCAAACCACAACGGAGGATAACCGCTCGTCAAACAGCGATCATAACTTGCATCGGTTTTGCCGTTTTTATATCGGCATGGTATATTGTCTCGCAAGCTACCGGCTGGAACTTTTCGGAACCGTTCCGATTTATTTTATTTCGTTCAAAAATATCCATAGTCACACCAATTAGCGACTATTCAGCTTTTTGCAAAAATATCGTCTTTTTCCTAGCCTGGTTTAATCCATGCCTTGCTGCTGCGATATGCGCTGCCATAATAAAACCGGATAATGCAGATAAGGGAGATACCATCGTAAAAATATTTTTTCTAACGGTCATCGCCTACATCTTGCTTACACCGATACATTTCGGATTTCCTAAATATTACGTACCGATGGTAAGCCTTAGCGCCATACTTGCAATACCATACTTAAATCAGCTGAACATAATAACATTAACCCGCAAAAATATTTTTAGCGTGGCTGCATTGATTTTTGCCGGTTTTGCGTTTTTTTATTTTCCGTATGACCCGATCTATATCATACGCTATTATATTCGCGAACTATCTCTATATTTACCGGAAAGAGATTTAACACCGATAGTTATATTCCACGCATTAAAGATATCCCTGACATACGCCTTGCCGGCGCTGATTATTTATCTGATCTTAATAAGAAATGGAATAAAATCTTTTAAAACCGCGCTGATTACGGCTTCACTTTTATCCCTATCAGCGCTTACCGCCCTGCAAACCAACGCCCCCTACAACGTATCTCACAGCTACGGCGAAACCATGACCGCCCAGGCAATAAGCTATATCAAAAGCCAAATTAAAGAAGATTCTATCGTTATAGCCCCCAGTAATATTACCTATTACATAAACAACCGCAAAGGTTTTGATCCTGCAATGTGGCACGACAAAGCAAAAATATTACTTACCATGAAAAATAAAAATACCAAAATAGTTGCCTGGAGTGTTGCTGCAAACGATGTAGAAACATGTCAAATGCTGATTTACAATCCGGAGATAAACCGTTATTTACGATGTAATTTTATTCAAAATCAGATCGGCACCCACACAATATGGGTAAGACGATGACCATGGCAGAAAAAAACGTAAAAAAGATATTAATCATAAATTTAGGCGGGATAGGGGATTTCCTCCTATCGACTCCGGCCTTGAAAGCATTGCGCTATTTCTACAATGAAGCTAAGATAAGCCTTCTTGCGACCTACCCGGTAACTCAAGTCGCTAAAAGCTCAAACTATATCGACACATCTTACCCTTTTTATTCAGCGCCAAATAAAATCGAGGTAACTAAAGTATTAAGTGACATTCTAACCGTCATGAAGCTAAGGCGGCTCGATTTTGACCTCGCGATCAATATGCGCACAATTTACTCACCACGAGGAGCAAAAAAAATAAAATTCCTATTAAACATGATCAACGCGAAAAAAAGTGCCGGGCGCAATACCGAAGGATTGGGTGATTTTTTCGATATAAAAATACCGGAAACTAGATTTGGCCGCAAGCATGAGAGTGAATATGATATTGATACCGCGGTTGCCTTGGGCGCCACGGTCAATGAAAAAGAATTCGAGCTAAATATACCACCTGAGGCGGACAAAAAAGCCCAAACCATACTTAACAGCTTCAATATAAGCCCGGACGATACTGTAATCGGCATTAACCCCGGGGGCATGCCATCACGGCGCTGGCCGGTCAAATCGTTCAAAACCCTTATGGAGCGCCTGCGCGATAAGGTGCATTTTATAAAATTTATTATTGTGGGGTCACAAAGCGAACTATCTCTCGCCAAACAACTTGAGGGCAACGATACGCTTCTTTTAACCGGCAAACTCGACCCCCTGGAATCTGCCGCAATAATAAAGCGCACACAATTATTCATTTCGAACGATACCGGCACAATGCATATTGCCGCGATATTAAAAACTCCGCTAGTCGCGATCATGGGGCCCGGCGATCTGGTACGCTTTGACCCACGCAACATATCGCCGGCCGCTTCGATCATCTACAGGCAAAGTCATTGCGCACCATGCGAAAAGGTAGTTTGCCACGACTTATGCTGCCTCAACGCGATCAATATCGATGATGTTTTACGCGAAACATATAAACAGCTGGAGATACGATGAGTAGATTCTCTATAGAGGTGAAAAAAAATAGCTTTAACATTACCGCCGCGATCATTGCTACTTTTTTAGCCCTATTCCTTTTTTGGGGATACCAATATGGCACTGAAAACCATGCAATCGTTATCCCATTCTTAAAAAAATTTATTAACCCCGGACTTTATCCAGGGGATTATCTCATCGCACAAAAACCATTCTTTCTGAATTACTTCTGGGATTTTTTGGGAGCAATAATCAAATACACGAATTTACCGATCACTACTCTTTTTTTTATCTGCCACAATATCACACTTTTGATATTCTTTGCTGCCTTCGGCTTGGTCTCTCAAAAGCTTTTCAATGACCGGCGCGTGACCGCTTTGGCCATATTAATGCTCTTAGCATCGCCGTTTAACCCATTAGGCGGTACTGGCCTTTTTGGTAGTGCGCTGGCCAACCAAACCGCCTCGTTACCGCTGTGTCTTATGGCAATTTACTTTTTTCTGGAAAAGCGCTATATTACGCCTCTTGCCATTACCGGTGCCGCTTTTTTTATACATCCGTTAAGTGCTTTTTACACCTTTATCATATTATGCTCTGGGCTTTACAGGGAAAGGAAAAAAATCAGCACAAAAGAGGCCCTGGCCGGACCGTTCTTGTTTTTACTGATCATCAGCCCGCTTTTATGGCAACGGCTCATTGCCGCGCCTCAATCCTTGCACTTTTTCCAAGCTGATCCGTTGTGGCTTAAACTCTTGCATATGCGTTCCGGAGGGCACATCAGCATCCTGTCGATGGGTGCCGGCACATTGATCAAGTTTCCCATCCTGGTTGCGCTTTTTCTCTGGAGCCTTAAGAACAAACCTGCCGGCGATACTCATGCCAAAATAATAAGTTTTGTAAAAACTATCTTTTTACTTTGCGTAGCAGCATTTTTTTTCACCGAGATAATACCGCTGACCTTCATCGTACAGATGCAATTTTTCCGCTCCAGCCAGATTTTTTTATATATCGCTTTGGTCTACATCGCTAATAGCCTACTTTATGAAATAACAAGACCGGCCTCACGCTGGCGGCTGATCATCATCGCAATGCTGATCATTACAACTGGCTGGGCGGTAATAAAGCCACGCACCTTTTCGATCGGTAATGCACAAAATAAAAATTGGATCAATGCGCAGTTATGGGCCCGCGACCACACCGCAATTGAAGCCATGTTTATCACTCCGCCGGAAGTGGAGGGGTTTCGCATTGAATCTGAACGCACGATTTATGGCGACTACAAGGATGGCACCCAGATGTTTTTTAACCCTACTTTTGGAAAAGAGTGGCTTACGCGCATGCAGAGCCTGGGCTTTACAGATTACCCAACCATGTCCGCTCATTATCAGCAGCTTAACGATAATGACTTCAAACGCATTGCGCTTAGAGTTTGTACCGGCAATCAAATATTTGTTGTAACCCATAGTGGTGCTAGAATGTTAATGTCCCCGGTAGTATATAAAAATGATGAATTCATTATTTATCAGTTGTCGGACAAGGCAAAAAAATAATGCTCAATAAACTTTACGCCTGGTTTCATAAAAAAACATCCCGGCCGGATGAGCGGGGGGAATATTCTGCCGGTGCCTGGCCGGCACAAATACGCGACCGCGTTACCGGACTATGTCGCACGAGTACCGGCAACTTACTCGACCTAGGGTGCGGCGAAGGTTTTTTTATATCGAAACTTATGAGCGACAATAACGCAATCACGATCTATGGTTTAGACAATAACGAGAAAAACATCAACCGCGCCCGGGAAAGATTAACGAACAGCAAAATAAACCTGATCGTGGGTGATGCCGCAAAAACACCATTCGCGGATATTTTCTTCAATACTATCATATGTAATAATTTTTTTATTATGCTGAACTCAAACGATATCGCCCAGCAAGTCCTAAACGAAGCAAAGCGCATCCTTAAGCCCGGCGGCAAGATCATCTTCGAAATACGTAATGCCCTGAACCCCTTGATACGGCTTAAATATAAATTAGCTCCGTTTTACGATAACACCCTCAAAAACCACCCACTAAAAACATATAAACCGGATGAGATACGCATGCTCTTATCTAAAACCGGGTTCAAAACTACCGGTATGTATACGATCGGCTTTCCGGCTAACCGCTTCGCGCCGATCATTATCTTTGAGGCGGAAAAATGCTGAAAAAAATACCGATCGCCGTACCAAAATTAAACTTATGGCAAATATTCACCGCATTGGTTTACCCTTGCTATGACGATCGCGCTGCCAAAAAAATATTAAACACAAAAAATTTATTTTTTGTCAATTCCGGCACGACTGCGCTATATCTTATCCTCAAAGCGCTAAAAGAAATCAACGGCAGAGAAGAGGTGATCATCCCGGCATATACTTCGGCAAGTTTGCTTTTCGCCATAAAAAAAGCCGGTTTAAAACCGATTCTTTGCGATATTAATACCGACGAGTTAAGTTTAGACGGCACCCTGGCAAAAACGCTTATCGGTAAAAATACCCTTGCCTTGATCGCAACCCACATGTTCGGACTCATCAATAAATCCGCACTCGACTTAAAAAATGAATTTCCTTGCCTTACGATCATCGAAGATTGCGCCCAAAGCATGGGCGCAACCTTTAACGGAGAACTATCCGGACAATTTACGGGAATCGCCTTTTTCAGCTTTAATCGCGGCAAGAACATATCGGCATTTAATGGTGGAGCGATCGCCGTCAATGACGATAGGCTGGCAAAACTCATTAAAAAAGATATCAGTCTCCTGCCTAAACCTGCGCTACTTTATCCGCTGGTTGTTGTTGCAAAACTATTGATCCTTAAATTTATTACCCTGTCGTGGATCTACGGGGTGATGGACATAATATTAAAACCGATGAAAGAGAAAATGCCGCCCGACGATTTCAAGGCAATGCAATATACCGGCTTTCAATCAAAATTGATATCCCTGATGCTCGCGAATATACACAAGCTAAGCGAAATTCGTTACAAAAATAGTATGGCGATTGCGGAAAAAATAAAACATATGCCATGCACCGGAATACCCATAATCGCCCCCAATATGCGCCCAGCCCCCGGAAGGCTACCAATATTATGCAAAAATCGCGACAAACTAAAAAACGAACTCGCCAAGGCCGGCATCGAAGCAACCGGAATGTATTATATGCCGCTTAACCAGCGTTTTGATTTAGGTTACGCAAAGCAAGCTTTTCCTTGTGCCGGGATGGTTGCCGAAACACTTCTGGCCTTACCCGTACACCACAGGATAACTCAACGTGAGATTGAGATGATCGCTAAGCTGGTGGAATCATGCTGCTGCCAATAAGAAATATTAAGAGATTCGCCCAAAAATTCCTTAAGCAGCCTGGCTACGCCATCAAGGTAGCGACAAAACGCCTGTGCGGCTTTTTATCCTACCACGTATTGGGAGGGTTCGCCCCAGCACCGGAATCACTGACTCTGTTTTTAACTCATCGCTGTAACTTACGCTGCAAGATGTGCGGGCAGTGGGGCGAAAATGGCACGACTAAACTCCTGCCTGGCGATCAGATCAACCAGGAGCTGACGATCGAAGATTACAAAAGAGTGATCGACACGTTAAAAAAGGTAAAACCCTCGATCACGCTTTTTGGCGGAGAACCGCTTCTTTACAAGGAAACGATCGAGCTTATTAATTATATTAAAGCAAAAAAAATCCATTGCTTGATGATAACCAACGGTTCTTTAATAAAAGATAATGCGATCAAGCTGGTCGACAGCGGCATTGACGAACTCAATGTATCGATCGATGGCGGCCAAAAAATGCATGATGCGATACGGGGGATCCCCGGGATTTTCGATCGGATCACCGACGGGTTGAAGACAATAGCCCAAATAAAAAAAGAACGTAATCTCAAAAAACCCCTGGTAAACATCCAATGCACGATCAGCCGGTATAATTACGAACATTTAGAGGAAATATTGCACGTTGCGGAAGAAACCAATGCTAATTCGTTGACTTTCCATAATTTGATCTTTGCGCCCTGTGAATTAGTCGAACAGCAAAAATCTATCGACAACACCCTGAATTCCTCGTCAAAAGCCTGGGAAGGCTTTGTTTTCGACCCGGCGATCGACCCGGAAAAACTTTACGATAAAATAAATCCGATTCTGCAAAAAAAATACCAATTCGATGTAGACTTTTTTCCTAATTTCTCAAAACAAGCCTTGATCGAATATTATCGCAATGCTCAATATGCTCCGCGCGAATACCCTTCAAGATGTTTAAGCCCATGGCTTACCGGATACATCTTCCCCGATGGCCAGGTGCGCCCATGCCTCAACTCAACTTTTTCTTTCGGCAATATAAAAGAAAATGATTTTTTGCAGGTATGGAACAGCCGCGAAGCGCAAAAATTCCGCAAACTCTTACGCCAGCATAAAGCCTTTCCGCTATGCGTGCGCTGTACAGAACTTTACCGGTATTGACCCAGGTCTAATAGATAACGACAAAAAAAACAGTGGTCCGTTGTCTTGCCGGGAAATTTGATACCGCTATTTTCTAATTTTTTACGTATCGCATGCAAACCGCTGGTAAAAACCGCAGCAACGAATCTATTCGTCCGCGCGTTTCTAATCAATATTTTTGGCGAATCCTTGATCGTGCCGATAGCAAGCTCGTTGTGATCGTTGGCATAACCGCAGCACGGAGCGACCTTACCGTCCGGCATAACAAAAAAAATATTACCCGGGCCTTTACAAAAATCATCCTTAAACCACTTGCTGCCCCAGGGGTTTTTAAGGCACACGGCCTTACCAACCGACGAGAGATCGATTGCGGCTATTCGAATAAATATATCCTTATTTTTGATCAATGCCGGCCGGCCGTTAACATTATACAAACGTGCCCGCAAGAAAAACGCTAAGCGCTTAAGGCGTGCCAGAGTATCCGCCTCGCGCGCGCCCCTGACTGCGGCAATCGTTACCATCTGGGGGCGGCTCCAAAGAGCAGAAACTACTCGGATAAAAGTTGCAACCTTGCGTAAATCCTGAGCATGAAACGCATCGACGCTGACCATGATATCGCCATCATAACCGGCAGCATAAAGACGCTTCAGGGCTTTTATCAATAAAGATTTATTTTTAAACCATACACCGTTAGTTGTGATGCGGCCAAAAAGCATATTGTTATGCAATGCCTCCCTGGTCACAGCAACGAGAAAATCCAACGTCAAAAACGGTTCACCGCCGGTAAAACCGACACGCTCAATACCGGAACGTGCACATCGCCTTAAAAATGCAATTGCGCTTTTTATATCAAGGGTACCAGGCTGTTTTTGGATATCACAGTGCGGGCAATTTAAATTACATTCCAAGGTGGGGGAGAATAATATTTCTTGCGGATAAAACCCATCTTTTTTCATAAACTTATTATATGCTATAATAAGTTATTATGCCCGATAAAAAATTAAAAATCGCCCAGGTAATAACCCGTATGGATAAAGGCGGTTCCGCCGACATTGTGCGTAACCTGATATGCTATTTACAGGGTAAACACGAAATAAAATTGATCTACGGGCAAACGCTGGACCCCGGAAAAAAAACTAAAATTTTTTTTGATGAATTCAAGAAAAACACTGTGTTGCTGCCAGTGCTGCGCCGGGCAATAAACCCTTTTTACGATTTTCTTGCTTTTATTATGCTTTGGCACATCTTTAAAAAAGAGCGTTTCGATATCGTGCATTGCCACACGTCAAAGGCCGGTTTCCTGGCACGTTTAGCCGCAAAGGCCGCAGGGTTAAAAGTAACGCTATACATGCCGCATGGCCATGTCTTTTACGGCTACTTCGGCAGCCAGAAGACTAAGGCGATCATCAACGCCGAAAAATTTGCCGCACATTTTTGCGAAAAGATCATTACTCTCACCAACCTGGAAAAAGCCGATTTCATAAGACTCAACATCGTAAGCCCGGACAAAATAAAAGTTATCCCTCCGGGGATAGATTTCACCGAACTAAACGGCATCGGTATACGGGAGCGGCAAGAAACACGTAGAAACCTTGCAATAAACGACAACGAAATCGCCATAGGGTTAATATCACGGCTCGAACCGGTCAAGGGTGTAGATATATTTTTGGAAGCGGCAACGCTTATCGCAAAAAAAATACCCAATATAAAATTTATTATTTGCGGCGATGGTACACTTAAAAATAAAGTAACGCAAGCACAATCCATGCTCGGCGATAAATTGATCTTTTTAGGTTGGCGCGAAGACCGCCTTGAAATAATGAACGCGCTGGATATCCTAGTGCAACCATCGTTGAATGAGGCTGTGGGCTTGAATATCATCGAAGCACAAGCCTTGAAGGTAGCGGTGATCGCGAGTGATGTCGGCGGTATACCTGAGATCATCGACAATAATCGCACCGGCATTCTATGCAAGCCTTGCGCCGGGCAAGTCGCGCAAGCAATCGAAAAACTTGCAAACGATAAATCACTCAGAAATACCTTGGCAGAAAATGGCTGGATCAAGACCAGACAAGAATTTGATTTTACACGTATGGCCGAAAGAATCGATGAGCTTTACAAAACCGTAAGCGTATGAAAAAAACTTTTATTGCCGCATGGTTATTTTTATGGGCCATAAATGCCTTTGCCGCGACACCGCTCAAAACTGTAATAGAAATATACACGACTGTAAGCCAGGGTGCCCACTCAATAGAAGAGACCGCACAGATAGCCCAGAAGGAAGGTATCAATGCCCTGGTCTTCACCGACCGCGATATTTTAAAGTGGGAGTATGGCCTGCACCCATTGCAAAACATCCTGAAGAAAAGCTTACAGCAAGAGTCAATATTATCATTCGGCCCGGATAAATATTTAGCCGAAATCGACAAGGCTCAAAAAAATCATCCGCAACTCTTGCTTATCCCCGGTACAGAATCAGCTCCGTTTTATTCCTGGCAAGGAGCACCATGGGCTCACCATTTCGGGATGTACGATTGGGATAAGCACCTACTGGCTATCGGCATGGACAAAAAGGAAGATTATCAGGACCTTCCGGTGATAGGCAACACCAAAGCCCTACGCACTAAATACAATATATACAGGATGTGGCCGCTAGCGGCGATTGTCGTACTTTTATTGTTTATTTTGCTGCGCTGTTACTCGTATACCGACACACATGGCCGCCCGCTGTGTAAGCCGACACACTATCACCTTATATTGCTTTTCTTGAGTATTATTTTTGCCGTCAATAACTACCCTTTCCGGGATCTTTCGTTTGACCAATACAACAAAAAGAACGAACGCCAAGCCCGCCAAAATTATATCGATTACGTAAACCGCCATAATGGTTTAACTTTCTGGGCCCACCCGGAAGCATCCAACACCGGCTTTTACAACGGCATTTATTTCAATACCCAGCCGCATCAAGACGAATTACTGTTTTATCACAACTATACCGGATACTGCATCTTATACGATGGGTATGAGCTTACGGGTAAGCCCGGTGGATTATGGGATGATATGCTGCAAGATTTCTGCCGTGGCCGGCGCGCCACGCCGGTTTGGGCAATCGGCGGCTCATCCATCGAGCGCAACGACTACCGTGCGGCATTCAAAGATCTGCACAACGGGGTATTCTGCAAAAACAACCGCCAAGATTTTATGCGGGCGCTGCGTGAAGGAAAGATGTATATTGCCAGGGGCGCAAACTCATTGGCTTTTACCCTAACGGAATTCTCACTTGAAAACAATACCCTTAAAATCAAAGGAAAGTCATCCACCGGAAAGAATTTAACCATTACGCTGATCAAGTATGGTAAAATAATTGATAGTTATGAAATCGCCTCAGATTTCAGCCTGGAAATACCGGTAGTCAAAAGCGCAGGAAAAAGTTATTACCGGATCGAAATAAGAGGCGAAGGATTACACGTCATAACAAATCCTGTTTTCACTAAATAAAATGATATTATCCGTACACCAACCCCAATATATCCCGTGGTTAGGTTTTTTTGACAAGATCAAGCATAGCGATTGTTTTGTTTTTTTAGATTGCGTGCAATATAAGCACCGCGAATTTCAAAATCGCAACAAAATCCGTACCCCGGAAGATTGGGCATGGCTGACCGTACCCATTATAATCCGCGGCTCTAAGGAACAACTCCTATCTCAAACGCGTATCAACAATTCATTTCCCTGGCCGCGCAAGCATCTTAACGCCCTTAAAACCTACTATCAGGGTGCACCGTATTTCGATAAATATTTTCCGTTTTTTGAAGATATTTATACCAATAAAACCTGGGAAAGGCTGGTCGAGCTCAATGTCTTTATTATAAATTATTTGTTAGGCGAATTAAAAATCAATACCCGTGTCGAATTTGAATCCGATTGCCAAACCACGTCACGCGCCACTGAACGTATCATTGAAATCTGCAAAAAACTAAATGCCGATACCTACCTTTCCGGGATCGGCGGCAAAAATTATCTCGATGAAAAACGTTTCGAAGAAGAAAAAATTAAACTCATCTACCGTGAATACAAACACCCGGTCTATCAGCAAAACTTCAACAAACAACATAACTTTTTTATCTCACATATGTCCGTTATCGATCTATTGTTCAATCACGGGGAAAAGTCTGGCGAAATCATGGAAGGTAAGATATAATATCGCCATGAATATTTTAGCTATCGGCGCGCATCCGGATGATATTGAGTTTGGCTGCGGCGGAACGCTTCTGAAATATGCTGCTGCCGGCTACACGATAAATCTCCTGGTCTTGACCTCCGGTAAGGTCGGCGGAAACCCGTTGGAGCGCACCCGCGAACAGGAGTTATCCGCAAAAGCAATCGGCGTAAATGAATTGATCTGGGGAGGATTCGAGGATACCGAATTGGTCGAAAATAAACCCCTGATCATCTCAATTGAAAAAGCCCTGGTACGCACCAAACCTGACATTGTCTTTATTAACTACGTAGACGATGTTCACCAAGACCATCGCGCCGTAGCTTTTTCCGGCATTACTGCCACGCGCTATATCAAAGAGGTGCTTTTTTACGAAGTACCCAGCACCCAAAATTTTATGCCGGATATTTTTGTTGATGTCGGAGATATTTTGGAAAAAAAGTTTCATCTCTTAAAACTCCATGCTTCGCAAGTCAACAAAACGCGTATCGATAATTTAACCATCATCGAAAGCGCTCAGGCCTGCGCAACTTTTCGCGGCTATCAGGGAAGGGTAAAATCGGCAGAAGGCTTTAAGGCATTAAGAATCCTACGTACTATCGCATGACGGCGGTCTTTTACTTCACCATAATATTAGCATTCATCATCTCATTTTTTTCCGGATTTTTCTACAAACAAATTGCCTTTAAGTTGGGCATCATCGATGAACCCGACAATAAGCGAAAAATTCATACCCGGCCCACACCGCTTTTAGGCGGGATCAGTATCTATACCGCGTTAATCGTCTGTGTAGTGATTAATTATCCCCGTTTTACCGAACTTATGCCCATCATTCTGGGGGCAACGGTTATGCTCTTTGTCAACCTGCTGGATGATATGCGTGGCCTATCCGCACGCTTACGCTTCGCAATCGAAGTTATTGTTGCTATCTTGATGATAAACTCCGGGCTTAAGGTAAGCTTTTTGCCTCATGGCTTCTGGGGGAATCTGGGAGAAATTATCATTACTTTGATCTGGATCGTAGGTTTAACCAACGCTTTCAATTATTTAGATGGCATGGACGGGCTTGCCGCCGGGTCTGCCGTTATTAACCTTGCATTTTTTGCAGGGATTCTCTTGATGACCAATCAGGTTTCGTTGGGTTTTTTTGCGCTGATCTTAGGCGCTGCCTGCCTGGGGTTTTTACCCCATAACTTCTCAAAAGAAAAGATGTTTTTAGGTGATTCCGGCAGCACCCTTTTAGGTTTTATCATGGCATGCCTTTCACTTATCGGCACATGGGCAGAACACAACCTTGTGCGCATATCCATACCCATCCTGATTATGGGTGTACCTATCTTTGATATGATCTTTACGACATTTATTCGCATCAAGGATAAAAAAATAAAAAACGTGATGGAATGGCTCAAATATGCCGGTAAAGACCACTTTCACCACGCGCTGGTATATGTCGGGCTGATCCCGCGCCACGCGGTAATTTTTATCTGGGCAATAACCTTTGCTCTGGGTTTAAGCGCGATCATGGTCAGCAATGATGCGGATTGGGAGGGGGTCGTGACTCTCCTTCAAGCCTCAATAATATTCCTTACTATCGGCGTATTGATCGTAGTGGGCCGCCACCGCAAGACCGGCTGGGAAAAACAAGAAAAAGAATGAAAATATTGATCATCGACGACGAAAAAATGGTTGCCGAACATTTAAAAGGCGTCCTATCCCGTAAAGACGACAAGGTTGATTATGCGCTTTCTGCCGAAGAAGCATTAAAGGCCTTAAATGATTTCATATATGATTTAGTTTTCGTAGATTATCGCCTTCCCGGGAAAAGCGGCTTGGAGATAGTAGACTTTATCAAGAAAAAATTCGGACAGACTAAGGTTGCCATGCTGACCGGCTACCCGCTGATGAAAGAAACAATCGCTAAATTCGTCGGGGTCGATGAATACCTGGAAAAACCGATCGATATTGGAAAAATAGAAGAAATCGTCGAGAAATACCGCCCGCAAGCATAAGCAAAATAGCTTGCCATTTATAAGTGATAGGCTATAATCAAGGTTAATATTAACCCGTATTTTAAGGAGTAGTCATGAACAAAAAGAATACCGATTACAAAGTAAAAGATATTACGCTCGCTGATTTTGGCCGCAAAGAGATCACGATTGCTGAATATGAGATGCCGGGACTTATGGCGATCCGCAAAAAATATTCTAAACAAAAACCGCTTAAAGATGTCCGCATCATGGGCTCTTTGCATATGACCATCCAAACTGCGGTATTAATTGAGACTTTAGTCGAGCTTGGCGCGGATGTGCGCTGGGCCAGTTGCAATATTTTCTCCACACAAGACCACGCTGCCGCAGCGATCGCAAAACGCGGTGTACCGGTATTTGCCTGGAAGGGTGAGACTCTGGAACAATTCTGGTGGTGCACCGAGCAAGCTTTGACTTTTCCCGGAAACCAAGGGCCGGAGATGATCGTTGATGATGGCGGCGACGCAACGCTTATGATGCACTTAGGCGCACAGGCTGAGCAAAACCCAGCGATATTAAATAGAAAACCCGGAGGCGATGATGAAGCCGAACTTTTAAAATTATTAAAAAAATCGATCAAAAAAAACCCGGGCAAGTGGACCAAAGCCCTGGGAGAATGCAAAGGCGTATCCGAAGAGACAACCACCGGCGTCCACCGCTTATATCAGATGATGGAGAAGAACGAATTACGTGTACCCGCGATCAACGTCAATGATTCGGTCACTAAATCTAAATTTGACAATCTTTACGGTTGCCGCGAATCATTGATCGACGGCATTAAGCGCGCAACCGATGTTATGACCGCCGGAAAAGTCGCGGTTGTCTGCGGCTACGGCGATGTGGGCAAAGGCTCAGCACATTCCTTACGCGGCATGGGCTCACGCGTAATCGTCACCGAAATCGACCCGATCTGCGCTTTGCAGGCAGCGATGGAAGGCTTTGAGGTAAAGACTGTCGAAGATACTCTGGGCGTGGGAGATATTTATGTCACCGCCACCGGCAATAGCCATGTCATCACCATCGAACATATGAAGAGGATGAAGGATCAGGCGATCGTTTGCAACATCGGCCACTTCGACAATGAGATCGAAGTTGCGCAGCTGGAGAACTTTCCCGGCATTAAACGCATAAATATTAAGCCGCAGGTTGATAAATACCTTTTTCCTAATGGCAAAGCGATCTACCTCTTGGCCGAAGGCCGACTGGTCAATTTAGGCTGTGCTACCGGGCACCCATCGTTTGTCATGTCTAACTCCTTCACCAACCAGGTTTTGGCTCAGTTAGATTTGTGGAAAAACAAAGATAATTACGAAAACAAGGTCTATCGCTTACCGAAATATCTTGATGAAGAAGTAGCCCGGCTGCATTTAGAAAAGATCGGCGTCAAGCTGACAAGGCTTACCCCGGAACAATCTAAATACTTAGGGATACCGGCAGAAGGCCCGTACAAAGCTGACCACTACCGCTATTAAACGGTAGTTTGACTTTTTCCGCGCTTTGCCTTGCATTGTATACAGATTAATGGTATATAATGCTTAAGTTGTAAATATTGCCTGGGGAGGCATTTTGAAGGTGATTATTATTCCTTTCAAAATGCCTCCCGTTTTTATTAATGCTTGCCCTGCGAAGCTATAAGCGCAGCGCGAGCGAAGCAGGGGAGGTTTCAAATGAAACGCGTATTAAGCCTGGTCACTTTATTCACCTTTGTTTTTTCCAGCTTATGTAATTATCCGGTATTCGCCGCCAACGTCTCTTATTTGCCACCCACAGGACAACTTATTACTTCCAGCTCAGCTTTTACCCCGGTGATCTTAAAAGGGGTAACGGTAAATCCGGACAATCCGTTTCAATTATCGTTTTTATTGGATGAAGGCGACACCAGTTTGACTAAAAACCAATTAGAACAAGAGACCAATATTTTGATTAGGTATTTTTTAGCGGCTTTAACTACGCCGGAGCAGGATCTTTGGGTAAACTTATCGCCTTATGAGAATAACCGCATTGTTCCGCAGGCTTTGGGTACGACTGATCTGGGCCGGGACCTTTTAGCGCAGGATTATATCTTAAAACAACTTTCAGCTTCGCTGACTTATCCCGAAACAGCGGTAGGCAAAGAATATTGGAATGAAATGAATA